>PPYF01102350.1_pt1 | contig 143507 bp, 147 predicted proteins | sample 1559871 | NCBI WGS metagenome assembly PPYF01 (sample SAMN08240021, study PRJNA423297) | Human gut metagenome, whole genome shotgun sequencing project. | reverse complement strand
TTGATATGCTCTTATTATACATTATCTCGTGGATAAACACTATAGGTTACCGCAAGTTTTGACACCCAAATCAATATTAAATCGTATTTTTTACCTCTTTCATATATGTCCTCAATCAACTCCTTCCCATCAAGATAAACCTCCGGCTCCAATTCAATGTGCTCCATATTTTTAATAGTTATCAACATTTGCTCAAATTTTCCAGTAAAACTTATATCGTCATCACAAATTGCAACATTCATCATCGTTTGTACATCCCTTTCCTCGTCTAATCTGCTTCATTTTTTCAATGATTGACCAGATCAGCTCTTTGTCCTCATCACTCAGCGATTTGAACGCTTCAATAAAATCATAATATTCGTCCACAGCCTCGTTAACTACCACCTGTCCAGCTATATCACGTTTGATTTCAGTCAATCCCAGCAGATATTCTATTGTTACATTAAAACAGCGTGACACTTTTACCAGTACGTCCACCGGCATTTCGTATACATCATTTTCATATTTACTAACGTTCTGTTGTGTTACGGATATTTTCTCTCCGAGTTCTTCCTGGGTTAAATGTCTACTTTTTCTTAGCTCTTTTAATCTATTCTGCATTTTTCAATACTCCTTTTCGTTTTAACTTATTACTATAATACTTGATAGTAATATCTTTTATCATTCTTGTATGAAGTATCGAATTATTCTATTTTAGAGTAAAAAAAATAGGAAAGGTACTATTTACCTTCCCTATTAAGTCCACTATGTAATTTAATCAAATTCCTTTTGCCTTTTGTCCTCTTGTAACTAAATACCAATTTATTCATATTGTTCCTCCACATTTCTTTTTTACATTGCCGTGATACAGTTTGAAAGTTACACTATTCTCTTTGCCCAATCCCATTATACACTAACTCCAACATAACTTTTATTTTTTGTAATAAAATCGTAGTTACGTGTAATTTTTTATTGCTCACTCTTCCATATCTAAAAATATCAACCTTCAAATCCACAGGCCATTTTCCTTTAATGCTTCAAGAACCAAAAAAGCTCCTGTCCCCAAAGGAACAGAAGCCATAAACTCTGCAATACCACCAGCATACAAACATATGCTCTCATCATAACGTTTAGAGTTTCTGTTATCTTACTTGAAATTCGGACTCTGTGATTTCTCTGTTGTAGTTATTCCGTTTAATCAACAGTTTTTCATGTAAAATTGAATCACCTCTGAATTTTCGGCTCTGCATCTTAGAGTCTGTCAATGGTAAGTTCTAAAACATCTAAAATCTATCAAATAAAATTTTACAAATCTTTTTGAAATTTTATATACGCATCTAACATACAGAGCATTGCCTTTTTTTGATCTGGTGTTAATTGATATATCCGTTTCAGTAGTTCTTTATCGTCACCATCCTCCGCATATTCAAATAAATAGTTTGGAGAAGTTTCCAAAATGTCACATAGCGAAAAAAGGAGCGGCATACTGGGCAATTTGCTTCCAGCTTCCAATTGCCTAACATAACCGTGATTAATGTGACACAAATCTGCCAACTCCTGATATGTCAGTCCACGAGCCTTCCTCTTCTCTCTTAATTTTTTGCCAAACCGTTTTATATCCATGATAGTTTCCACCGTTCTTTGTATCTTACAGATATATTTGTTATCTATTAGTATACTTTTTATTTATTTTATTCAGTAGTCCACCATTTTATAACACACGTTATCTTTTGGTTTATTTTTCTTATATTATCTAAATTGTCTATATTAGGAATATCTTGTCGAACAATTTTCATAGACATCTTTGGCGCAAAATGTTATCTTATAGTTGTATTTTAATCTATAAGATAACAAAAGGAGGACATGCAAATGAAATTAGCAACTAAGTTTCTGACAACACTAGAACCAGATTTTGAACCAGACGATATAACAAAGGCTTTTGGTGAAACCAACCGGCTCTTTCTATCACAAAAAAATTCTAGCGATGAAGACATTTTTGATTTATTAGATGTTTGCCAAGAATTTTCCCCACAGATCTTTCTCTCCTTCAATAAGGAATACGAACAGCTTTGGAACCGACTTGCGGCGGCCGCTCTCCAAAAAATCCAAGATCGGCGGCACCTCCATTGAAACTCAATCGTTTTATACCTACGATTCTTTTTCTTTTTGCTATTGCTACATTATTATACTCAATTTATAAGCCGTGTTCCAAATCAGAATGCTATATATGTTCTGGTATGCTACAATCTTTGATATCCTATGACGCTGTTTTTGGGTTAATTGATTTAAACACTTGCAATCCCAGCACAATTCCCAAAGGGGACTGGGCTAATGACTGCAGCACTACTATTAATAGTTCTGAAGATGGAAATGTAATTATGCTATCTGCTGATATATCTGGTTGCTACCGGGCAGATATATACTTGAGCGAAGAGTCTCGCCCTCGTAAAAAAATTATGTCAAAATATTTATGCCATGATTGTATTGGTAAATACAGTACGATGGAATATAACATAATACTTATGGATGTCGCATCAGGTTCTATTTATCCAATCTCTAAAATTATGAACCTAAAACTATCTCCATACAAAATAACTGCTGACTCACAGGAAAATTCGCAGTTAATCCGTTTATGCTTTAGAAAAACAGAATGAATCTAATTAAAAAATGCAGTTCCACACCTTCCTCTGGGACTGCATTTTCTCTCAAGTTAATTATTGTCTTGCTCATATTTTATATATGCGTCTAAAATACACAGCATTGCCCGTTTCTGATTTGGGGACAATTTATATGCCCGCTTCAAAAATTCCTTATCATCATTATCTTCAGCAAAATCCATTAAATAATTTGGTGAAGTTTCTAATATCTCACACATACGAATAAGAAGGGGCATACTGGGAATCTTTTTACCAGACTCTAATTGGCGAACATACCCTTCATTGATATAGCACAGATCAGCGAATTGTTCACTTTTTAGACCATGTTCCTTACGTTTTTCTTTGATTTTTTTGCCGAAACTTCTTGCATCCATATAATCCCGCCATTCGCTATTAGTTACACTTGTTATAAATCAGTATACTTATTTATAACGGTATCCAACAGACCACTAATTTATAACAAGCGTAAACTCTCAGATTCATATTAATTGTTTCACCACCACCATATTTTGAAAATTGTGCATAAAAAGAGCACAGCATTAAATCGCTGTGCTCCATACTTTTTACATTATTTTCAGCATTGGGCTAATATATATTCACATGCCTCGTCTAAAATGTGGCTATTTATTTTCTCGTAGAGTTCATTCAGACAAAAACCTTCCTGCAACTCTAATTTGGTATCCAATGCATATACCCTAAGTTGATAATTATGATCCTTATCTGGCGGAGTCGGGCCCGCATATCGGTTAATGATTGCTGTATCAGTCTCACCGACAAAGGGTGACGCAAAGCTATTTTGCCCCTGAATAATACCAGATGTATTATCTGCACTTATATTCTCTGGTATTTTTGTTGAAGTCAATGGAACATTGCACGCAATCCAATGTATCCAAGGAAAACCGCAAACAGGAACAGCATCGAAATCAATGAGTGTCAATGCATATGCTTTAGCCTGTTTCGGAATTTCTGACAATTCAATAGGAAATGATACTGTGGGATTCCCCTTGTACAGATATTCCTCCTCCGCATATTTAGAATACTTCTTTGGCAAATATCCATCTTCTTTAAGCACATGAATTTTCATTACAGTTAATCCTCCTATTTGATGTGAGATAGAATATAATATAAAAAACAAACATTATCATGAATAAGCACAAAACAGCGGTAAAACCATATGCTTCATATAATAAACCTCCGAGAAGCAGAAGAGCAATATTTATTACAGAGTAGATGCTCTCCATAAGATTAGAAATAACCGCTATATTTGAACCGTTCCTTTTCAGGCCGTTCATGCAAATTGGTCTCGTTGCCCCAGAAGTCAGCCCTAGTAAAATTGTAGCTCCGGTTATAAAAATCAGATTAGCTGAAAAGTAACAGAGCAGTGATAGAAGCAAGCTAATATTCATTAATTTCCCTGCCGTCTCCGGTTTTAACCTACCTACAATAAAGTTAGATGATATATTGCCCAAAAGTGTATAGCTGGTTAAGATAGCGATAAATGCAAATACTGGGATTTCCTGATCAATGAATAAATGATATGGAAGAAATCCAGTAAAGTATGTCAGTATAATTCCTCTGGTTAGGCAATATACCCCTATCATCTGTTTTTCATACCATGACAGTTTTACCCGTCCACTTTTTTTATTCTCTACAGATAATTTTCCGGGTTCGGTTGGTAGCACAAAACAAATTATGATTGTGATTATACCGGCCGCTGCGCTTGCTGCAAAAGGCAACCTTATGTCAATATTGAATAAAACACTGCCCAAAAGTCCTGCAATAAGCAGAGAGGCAAACATAAAGCTATTACTCCTTGCCTGGAATTTTCCCCCGTCATCTATATGGGTATTGATTATTCTGGTATCTGCACCCGCAGCGATTCCATATCCTAACCCCAAAATAATCTGTGCAATACAAATTCCTATAAAGTTTTGCAACAGGATCATAACAATTAAGCCGGCACATTTAAATCCTTCACTCAGCATCATCACACCGCGGCTTGATAAATGTGCCGTGGCTCTTGCCCTTGAGGGAAACCTGGTATAAGCAAAAACAGCGAGGCCGTATACTGCCATGATAACCTCTATTATGCTGATACGAAAACCTAACTTGTGTAAATAAATAACCAGAAAAGGAAGATGAAAATACGCTCTGGAAAAAACGCGATATAATCCAATTCCTAATTTCACCCTATTATTCAACGCAATACCCCCTCTCTTTTAATGCTCTATTCAACGTTTTTCGATCAATATCACCCTCACGCAAAATCTTTACACCTTTTTTTGTAACAATAACAATTGTACTGGATTTTGATGTGGTAATTGGTTTTTGAGATTTAATAAAATACTCAACTGACGTTCCCATCTGTTCAATGGCAATTTCTTCTGTCACCAGTATATCATCCACAGTTCCTGAAATATTAGCTGATGTTATTGCCACTGGACGTCTCAATGCTTGCATGAATGCTCTCCAAGTGGGGTTACTAATACAGCCTAAAGCAATAGAATCCATACCGTTCAGCATATAATCGTAACTACTGTCCTTTTTATTGACAATAATATTGAGAGGTCCCGGCCAAAAATTTTCTATTAAAATCTGCATTACCTCATCATTTTCGCAAACACCATATTTTTTCCAGTCTTCCGGCTTCAAAAAGAAGAGGGATAGGGGCTTATTCTTAGGCCGCTTCTTATAACGAAAAATCTTATCTATGGCCTCGGAAGATTCTGGAAAACACGCAAGATTATAATTGGTGTCAGTGGGAATGATTACAGGATTTCCCTCTTCCATACACTGTACTACCTTATCCAGTTCACTTAATTGTTCAATATCATTAATTATTTCCATATGTATACTGTCTCCTTTATGATGCTAACTTTAACACTTTATACAAATCGCAAGCTTCCTCAATTGTAATCCCATCTATAACTTTTGCGGCTGTCCGATAAAAGCTAATTACATCTTTTACATCCTCAATTTTCCCAAACTCTTTTGTCACATGGCTAAAAATGAGTTTTGAACTTGAAATACCGCTTATCGAAGAACCCAACGGCAATGGCTCGATTCCAAACTCCTGGGGATTAACAAACTGGTACATTTGTGTGTCTTTAAGCATTCCATCCTGGTGGATTCCGGATTCATGTACAAACACATTCTCACCGATTATAGGGCTAATTGAATCTGGACAAAAATTGATACACGCTGAAATTTGATTGCTGATTTTATAAATCCGATCCAATTTTATGTGATTGGCCAAATTATACTTTTTTTGCAATATATAAATAACTTCTTCAACAGAAGTATTGCCGGCCCTCTCACCAATCCCCAAAAAAGTTGTTTCCACCTGTTCAGCTCCATTCATAATTCCTGCAATACTGTTGGCGGTAGCCATTCCCATATCATTATGGCAGTGGACACTAATTTTAAATGGATAAGCCCTGTCTTTTATCCTTTTAATGAGGTTTCCAAACTCTTCGGGAACCATACAGCCAACGGTATCCGCAATAGTTATAAAGTTTATCGTATAATTTCTGCACATATCCAGAACATCTATTAAATATCCCATGTCGGACCTCGTTGCGTCTTCGAAACAAATATCTACCTTTATAGACGACTGCTTCAGATATTTAAGAGACTCCTCCAACTTATATTTCATAACCCCTCTGGTTAATCCCAGCTTCTTTTCGATATGCAGATCAGATATTGGAACCAGCAATTTAATGACAAGATTAGGAAATTTCTTAAAAAGCTTCAATGCAAGATCAATGTCGGTTTTCACTAATCTGGTCAATACAACTGCTTCCTGGGTATTCTTCAAACGTTTTGCCTCTTCACAAAGCATTACATAATCTTCGTCCGATGCACACATACCAATCTCAACAGAATCAATCCCAGATTCACTGATCAATTCAAATGCCTGCTGTTTTGTTCTGAAATTCTTATTGACATCTCTCTGCTGCATACCATCACGGACTGTATTATCCTGTATACTAACCATATCGTTTTCCTCCTTTGCTTTCGATATGGTGATTATAAGGCAAAACCTACTGTTTTAAAATTCGAAAAATCTTGATATAATGTTAAGGAAAACTAAATGATTGAATAAAGAAGGGGTGAGTGAATGAATCTTGAATGGTACTATACATTTCTTGTAGTTGCGAAATACCAGAATTACAGAAAGGCTGCAGACGAGTTATTTATCACACAGACAACCGTATTTAATCACATCAAAAACCTTGAGGGAGTTTTAGGTGTAAATCTGTTTGAACAGTTCGGCCGCAATATTATTTTAACGGAATCCGGTAAATATTTCTATCCCATTGCCCAGAAAACTATTAATGTTTATGAGCAAGGACTATATGACATGAAAAACATGGGCACAACCAAACGTACAAAGTTGAATCTTGCTGTTACCACCTACATTGATGGCTATTTACTCCCAAAATTCCTGCCAATCCTTTTTAATACTGCTCCGCAGATTGACATTGCCACTACAGTTCTTGACCAGTACATACCACAGGCAATCGAAGATAATCAATATGATATTGGAATTGACCGCAGAGAACCGAATACAACCAAAGTACAGTATAAAAATGTCTGTGAGGGTAGAATCCAATTGGCAGTTCCTAATCTTCCAGAAAATGATTCACTGATAAGTGAAGATGATTTTTTCAAGAAATACCGGGTGATAACTGACAATCACCCTACCTATTGGGATAGCCTTAAAACTTCCATCAATAACTTATATCCTGACGCTAACTTTGTTAGTATCTCTTCTGTTCGGGCAACCGAAGACTTGATTAGCGCCAATCAGGGAGTTTCCTATCTTCCAGTATATATTGTAAAAGGAAGTAATCAATCCAAAATCCGGCTCATTGCTCCTCAAAAAATCGAATCTCCAATTTCATTTACTTATTTAATTTGGAAAAAGGAATCCTCTGCAATTCATACTTTTATCAAATTATTTGAGGACTTCATAGCAAAAGAGCAAGAAAAAACACAATAATTATTATAACTATAATTTTGCTGTTTCACATAAAAAAGGCAGGTGCACCTATAGATAGTTATGTACCTGCCTTTTTATTGTAACTCACCTCCTCCACGATGAATTTTTATGACAATCTTAATCAAAAGTCTTCAACAATTCACCACGAAGTTCAGTATCCAAGATTATCTGATGAAATGCCAATGCATCCTTTTTATCCAATAACTTCTCAGTCAATTGAACCAGGGGAATTTTCATAAATTCTTCTACTCCGCTTTGAATACAAAATGTGGCATCAGAAAATTCCGTTTCCACCGCCTCTGATTTTATAATTTCCGGCACGAGTGCATCCGCAAAATCAATAATCGGAGAACTCTCAAACTTTGATGCTATATCATCTGGACTGCAAAAAATATAATCTGTATTAAATGTTAGAGAAAAGTCATACTCTTTTGGTCCAAATTCGTTTTCAAAAGACAGTGAACCACTTATATTTCCTTTCTCTGATGGCACGGTTATCTCTTCTGTCAATGTCAATTCAAAAAGCCTATCATTATGATATGTATTTAATTCAAATGTGTGGGAAATAAAGGCATTGTCTGGCTCACTAAAATCTTGTATCAGTGAAATAGCATTATATTCAGTACAAATCCAAATTTGCTTTTTTTCTCGTGTTTTCTTTGCAAACGTCCTCAAAAGGTTATCCATATCCTCTTTGAACAAATCTTCGTACATTGATACTCCTCCTACTAAATATCGAATGAAATGTTTTCATCATCCAGAACCATTTTTATTTTTTTCAGGTATCTATTTTTAAATTGCTCTATTTCCTGTGGGGATAAATCTACCCGAGTATTTTTTATCGCCTCATTTACCAAAACATGTAAAGGAATTACATATTGCTTTAGTGAATTCCGTATTTCTATTAAAAGGGCTTCAGACTGTATTGATTCCAAATCGCCAGAACAGAATTTGTCAAGGTAGCAATAAGGTACCTCTTTTTCTTTCATCGCTTTTACAATTGCAGAGCTGCACTTCTCATACTCTACCATTACCATAAAGCGACACTCTTCCATAGATGTAATTAATCCCCAATAATCTGAATCTGACGAAATCAAAATAAATGAATTGATGTGATTCTTATAGTATTTCCTGCAGGTTCCTGCCGTAAGTTTTATATCAACTAATGATTTATTATCTTTTATACGATCAATCATTTCATGCTGTATGCTTATATTTAAAAATCGTTTAAATATTTTCCATACGGTTGAGGTATGTATATCGTTATATAAAATTAATTTTACAATTTTATCACTATATTCTTGAGGCAAATTATAAAGCATTGAATATAACTTATAGGGGTTGGCATTTTCGCAATCAACTACTATGGCTATTTCATCGCTTTGCTCAATGAAAGTGTAGATACTGTTCTTTGTGAAGTCACTGGCGTCATTAACTTTGTTTCGATCAACGAATTCCTCTCCATAATTACCATATAATATAGTAACGAATTTTTCATCATTATATAAGATATTTCCTGATTTATGTAATCTCAAATTTATATACATCTGATAGGGGTAGCTGTCTAAATTATTTGTATAGTATCCCCATACAGCCTTTATCTGCCTGCTATTTTCCACCTTTGGAATAACAAATAGATTTCTTATATATTCCCATTTAATCCACAGCGGAAACAAGTGCTTGCATCCTGAAATACGCTGATTGATTTCAGAATTAATTAACAATATGTACTGATTGATTTTCCAATTCACATGAATAAGTTTGATGCCATCATCGGCTAACTCCTGTATAATAGATTGAGGAATCAACTCTGTCAGCGTATCCAGATTTTTTATGTTATAATATATTTCCGCATTTATTTTTTTATATTTTAAAAAAATAATAGTCCTTAGAGCACATAGGTTTCTTATTATTCTGGCATTCTTATCATTGCAAAGTTCATTAAACCACTCCAGCTCAAGAGGTTCATATGCAATTTCAAAAACTTCCTTTTTTACACCTATCAAAAAGCCAATCTTTGATACAATCTCATAGGTATTGTTCAGATGCTTATCATTGTGTTCCGATAATTCGATATGCAAAATCTGACCTCCATTTTCCTAATTCCATACATAATGTTTTATAATTTGTACACAGACAATATAACATATTACAAAACATAACACAATATAGGCAAACAAGGTTATTAGTCTGAAATCAAAAAGAGGGACAGACTAATATGATAATGTAGTCCTTGATTATAGCGGAATCTCTTACCATAACTCTCACTCACCTTTTATAGCCCAAAAAAAGAGCGTATACTTTACACGCTCTCATAATCTCCCATATTTTCCGCACATTCTTTATTCCATAATCCTAATTTCTCAATCAAATAATCAACCACTCCTTTTTCGGCTGGTGTTAATTCCCTAATCCTTTGCATTATTTCATTCTCGTTTTGATTTGCACTTCTGTAATATCCAAGCAAATAGTCTGGTGTCGTATCTAAGCATTCACAAAGTTTTATCAGCAGCCTTGAACTCGGCATCCTCGCTCCACTCTCCAAAGTGCGGATATAGCCGTTTGACTTACCGCAAAACTTAGCAACTTCATCGACTTTCATATTCTTTTTCAATCTCAAAACCTGCACCTTTTTTCCAAGCAGGATACTCTCTGTTAGACTTTTATCGTTGACCATTTTTATACTCCGTATAGGCATTCAGCAGATATAAGACTACTTTTTGCTGTTCTTCATCTAAATTATTTATTTTTTTAATCAGAAGCCTGTCTTCTTCCTGTAACTCATCAGGAAATCCGAGTAGATAACTGGGTGATGTATCCAATAAGTCAGATAGTTGAATGAGTAACGCTATCCCTGGTATCTCTCCACTTTCAAGCTGCCGCAGGTATCCGGTATTAACGAAACACTTGTCTGCCAGTTCTTCACATGTCAGACTATGGTTTTTTCTTTTTTCCTGTAATCTTCTTCCAAATCCAACATCTTTCATATTGATGCCCTTTCTACAAATCATAATTCCGTTTGTATTCTAAGTATCGATCCAGCAAATATCGCACAACCTGTACCTCCTCCGGGGTCAATTCATATATTTGGGCAAGTAACAGTTGTTCCTCAGTTCTATCACCACCAGCAAAACCAAGGAGATAATCTGGAGTAGTATTCAATATATTACACAATTGAACAATCAATTGTATACTAGGCACAGCTCCCGCCTCTATCTGCCTTATATATCCCTCATTTACATAGCATCTCTCTGCAAGAACTTCACAATTAAGTCCGGCAGTTTTTCTCTTTCTTTGTACCCTCTTCCCAAAATTTTTATCTATCATGACAATCCCCGTGTCATGTTATATTATTGGTGCTCATTCATATTTAGTATACATTTGAAATAGTATAAATTCCATTCACCATAACATTACATTATCAACAATAGTCAACTTCTGGATATCTCTATTAATATATAGATGCTTAGTCATATATAATATACAAATAATTAGGCAGGTCTTCAATTATTTTATATAAGACATTGTCATATATAACCATTTTGTGTTATACTGTTGATGTCGAAGTCATATATTATATAACACAAGGGAGAAAACCAATGAGGAATCAAAATGAATATCTTTCAGAATATTTCTTAGGTGTTTTATACAAGGATAACCATGATTTAGGATTTCCAACAGTCTATACTGCCTTACAACGTACAAATCAAGAACTAAAAAGGCGACTTTCCAAAGCTGAAGTCCCCGTAAAGGAACTAAATGATCTATGGGACGCTGTAAATAGTTTTGAAGCCACTATAAAAGAGCACAAGTCTGATTTTCCAACATTGTACAGAGTGTTTGAGGCCAATAATTTTACATACATCTGATTTTCTGCCATTTTTATATGTGACACAAAAGAAGCGGAGGAAAGACAGATATGAAGATAGGATACGATGAATCAATATATAAAGAAGATATGGATATGTTGTTGCTTACCCTCACAAAGCGTACAATTTCCAAAAAACAGCTCTGGAATTGCGTAGGATATTTGCCAATTACCTTTGTAGACATCTCAGATTCAAATGATGCAAGGGCCGAGATTTCTCATACATTCTATTCAGATACAATTCTGAACGATCAACTTTTTGAAATTGAATTAACTGAAAGTATCTCATTACCCTCTGAAAAGGGGGATATATATGGCTACATACGCTATAAAAATGAATTTGGACCTCACGAATATGAATTTAGACTTTCTGATGACCTTAGATATGATGATTGTACCGCCGGAAATATAGCTCTACAATATAGACTTTCACCACTTCTTCCTTTTACTAAAGCTGTGGTTAAGTCATTTGCTAATTCAGAAACTGTAAAAACTATTCCTCCCTCTGATTATCTGTTAATGCAAGAAGAAATTGACTTTTGGAAGGGAAAAAATAAAACTTCAATAATACATTTGCTTGAAAAATTGATAATAGAGCAGAACGCGTTACGTTTCCATCAGATTATATTAAATAAAAGTTATCGGACAAAGTTATTCACACACTACCACCTATTAAACCAATGATTTATTGAGAAGGAACCGTTTTTTATGATTGATTTACGCAAATATATACAAGATCACCAACGTGAAATTATAGGAATAAAAATATCAGTGAATTATCTCAATCCCCATGAAACAACCATAAAGGATACTTTGGCTGCTTCTGTAGATTGGGAGTATAAATATTTTCTCAGTACACATGACCATAATTACTTATATACAGGACTCCTAATTATTGAAGCCTATCTACAGTTAGGCTTCCCCTACGAGTTCGGTCAGGAATATTTTGATAAAATACTCACAGCACTTGAAACAGATTCTCAGAGTTTATTCCCTCGCCTTAGATTTAGCACGGTAATTAAATTGAATAAGGCTCAGATAAATTCAGTGTTTGGGCGTTGGTATTCTAATCCTAAAAATCATTTAAAAAAGTCAGAAATGATTGACGAAATTATAGATAATGTAATCAAAAGAAAAAAGGGGATTTATACATATGAAAACAATTACGGACAAAAGCTTCAATTGGTAATAAATGATACAGAATGTTATTTACATGATATTCGATATGCAAAATTCTATACCTTTATGAAAGATGGTACTCAAACCTATGTAGGGGGGCAGTTTGTTCAATTATATAATATATATTAAAAACAGATGTGCTTTTATACCATTATAAAAGCACATTTGTTTATTTATTTCTACCAATTTTTTTAAGAATCGCGTAAATAACTTCACAAGGAGTTTCATTGCCTTCTATTATATAAGCTTTATCAACTATTTCCTGATATTTGTCGTTGTCAATCAAATTCTGATGTTGTTTGATTAATTCTATAAATAGATTACAAAAACCATGCTCTAAAACAGTAAAAACAATTCTGTAAAATTCATCAGAGTTGACTTTCTCACGATTTAAAATCATCTGATATGTCTCACTGTCTATTTTATTTAAATCTGCTAATTCTTGCATCCAGAGCAGTTCATCGTTCATCGAGTAATTTGATAATAACATATCTTATATCGAGCAGATTGACACTCGCCTCTCCCTTCCAGTGAAAACATAAACGCTTATATTGAATATATTATATAGCCTCCTGTCCATGATGGCAATCCCAAAATCCCAACTTTCGTTGTTGATTTCATTAATTCCCTATTCAAACCCTACAAAAATCTAATTCTTTTAAAGAAGCCCGTTCAATTTTGTATTTCAACAGGCCCTGCAGATATTCCATTGGCCAACAATCCACTTTTTCATCTTCTTCATCAGAGAAGGTATACTCCGCATTACCCTGGACTAACCGCAGAAAATATATCTTATCTTCTGAAAGTCAGGAGACAACGAGATCGCAGTATCCTTCTTCCTCAAATCAATAAAGTTTTCCTGGTATTATATCCTTCATAGCGACATCTTCGACCAGCTCCATGTGCTAAACAACATTTTGGATTGTTCTCATCATCTCATACTCGTCCGAAATCGGAACTATAATCATAACCTCACCCATTACCTCCGAGAGCCATGCGGCGTTTGCAGAAGCAACAATTTACATCATTTTGTCCAGACAACCACTGCCTGTACCTCCTCACCCTTTTTCTTTTCTTCAAAAGTTATATAAGCGTCCAGCATACATATCATTGCGTTTTTTTGTTCTGGACTAAGCTTATACAGGCAATTTAATAGTTGCTTATCATCGCCATCTTCCGCATATTCCAAGAGGTAATTGGGGGACGTTTCCAGCTCATCACACAGGTTCAATAACAATGGCATACTGGGAACCTTTTTACCGCTTTCCAATTGCCGGATATAGCTGTCATGTACATGACATAAATCAGCCAATTGCTGGCTTGTCAATCCACACTGTTTACGTTTTTCTCTGATCTTTCTACCTAATCTTTTGGCATTCACTTAATCCCACCATTCACTTATATTTGTATTTGTTATAATTTAGTACACACTCCAATTTTCTAAATCAGTTATATGCAGCAATAAAAGGACAATCTGAAAGGAGCACAGCCATATAATCGCTGTGCCCCTTTCAGATTGTCCTTTATGTTTTAGCACTGGGCCAGTAGCACAAACTATCAGCACTGTTTTCAGCGGATTTAATTGTTACATTCCGCTGCCTGCCCAAAATTCCACATATCTGTATGCATTACTGTCTATTATGGTTCCATAATCTCCCAGTGTATAACCATAGAGACGCAGGGCACATGTCCTTCTGGCGTCTATCAGGTCATAATTGTAACTATTTGCAGAGAAAGGTGGTTTTGAATTAACGCCTGCAAGATAGCTGGTATATACTTGATTAATTCCGCTATACGCCCAATATCCCGCATTATTTGTAACAGTTGCATTCAGATGAACGGTTGCTCCTGCAACATTTTTTTCTCTATCTACTGTATAGGTGCTCCGTAAACCTGCCGGCATCTCTGTTGAACAAATTCCACTGCCGCTTTCTTCTATGATCTCATTATGCAAATCTCTGATTCGTGCATCCGCCTCTTTCTTTGCTCTGTCATTCTCAATTATTTCCGCCCGCAAAGTCTTCTCAAACTCTTCTGGTGTCACGTTTATTTCATCAGCATCATTTAATGCTGATACTCCATCCTCCGGTGTTAAAAACCTAACATCAGTAGAATATTCCCTATTCAGCTTATCAAGCACTTCCTGATATGGGTTCGTGTTCTGTTGCTCAGCTGCCATAACCGGCAAGGAAAAAGAAAATACTGCCAGTATTGACAAAATAATTAGACTTCCTCTCTTCAATTTATTCATAGCTTCCTCCTTTTGCGCTATTGATATATGTTTACATGCTACTATATTCGGTACAACTGCTACAAAAGTTACTTTTCTCTACATGGTGCATCCATAATGTGTATATGAATACGTCCATCCGCTGTTCATCTTTAATATAGTATTACAGCATTTACACCAAGTAGCATTTGCCATATAAACATCACATCTCGTTCCTGTATGTACATGTTGCCAGACAGTATCTGTTACATGATTGCACGGTATATGAGTGCAGCCAGCTCTGCTTTTGGCATCAATATTGATTAAGTTCCCGTTGCCATCATAAATATTCCCTTCCTGCTCCTGTTGAAGTTCTGTCTTATTTGCCACGGTTGTCTCTGCCGCTAATACCTGCATTGACCCCATTATTAAAAGACAGAACACTAATAAAAATGCTCCAATTCTTTTTTTATACATAGTTACGCTCCTTTCTAAGTTATATGTTATTTGCAGCAATCATACCCAATAATCAATCGAACCTAACACTACACTCATTTCCCTCAACCCGGAATTCGATATGAAGTTTTTCTTCGAGCACATTATCCGGATTATATATATATATATCAAATTTACACAGTCTCACTTCATCATTAAATATTTGAGGTTCCATCCGCTCTGTATCCCGGTTATAAATATTACCTGCAGTCTGTATATCTGGAATCCAATATATGTTATTTTCTTCCTGATAAATGGTAAATAGGGGCTGGTTTTCCTCTGCTGGTACGCATTTAAAGGCATATTTATCCGGCAGCGTGACTTCGAAAATATACCCCCTCCCCACAGGCGTATTCTGTAGTTGCAACAGAACTTCTTTCTTACTGTCTAACAGGACCGGACCAGATGTCCCATCAGACATTGCCGCATAAACTGTCAATTCAAAATTATTTTCTTTGTTAGTTAATGGTATTATTAATAACAAAGCCATTACAATAATGCCGCAGATGGATACCTTCATGGTTTTTTTAACCATCATTATTCTTTTATTTCTTTGATCCCATTTATCCTTGCAGCCTTCAAGAATTCTGATTCTGGTATCACTTGAGATACTGATGCCTTCCACAACTTCTTTAATTCTTTTTTCGTCCACTCGTTATTCCTCTCCTAATTCTTTTTTTAACAAATTTCGTCCTCGTTCTAATCTCTTTTTTACCGTAGATTCTGTAAGTCTTAAAATTTTACCGACCTCCTTGCAACTGTATCCTTCGATATAGTACAATAATACAACCTCTTTATATTTATCAGGTAAGCCTACCAGACTGGTAATAAGCACCTCGTCTTCTTTTTGATGGCCACTTATTTCTATTGAATCTATATCTATTGCTGGATGTAAACTATGAAAACGTATTTTATTTTTACAAATATTCATGCCTACTTTTAAAACCCAGGCTTTTTCGTGTTCCCGTTCACGAAAAACGGGTGCCTTTGTCATATACTTGATAAATGTGTCCTGAACGGCGTCTTCTGCATCGTATTCATTTTTAAGCATTATTAGGGCCACCCTATATAACTTATCCCAATAAGTTTCAAAGGCAGTTTCAATTTGTTTTACATCCACCAGTATTTCTCCATCTCTTCTCTTGTCAATTTATCTACCTTTACTTATAACACACATTAGATTATTAAATGGTGACATTTGAAATTAATAATTTACAATAAAAATGGTGGGGATGCCAATACGGATCGTCCCCACCATTTTTCATAAAAGCAACTATTCCTCTGTAACACCACTGATACCTTGAATCGCCTTTATCGCATCTTCAACAGATACGCCGGATTCCTCAACCACCTGTAGAAAGAGAGCTTTTTCCTCTTCCTTTAATTGTGCCATGCGCTCCTCACATTTTGCCTGTTCAGCTTTATTGGCTACAATTTTCTGTGCAAGTGTTTTTCTACCTCTTCCTGCCATTTATATATCCTCCTCATATTTTGTGAAGAGTATACCATTTTCTGTTATCCATGTCTACCTTCAATCTCACGCGTCAGCAATTCTCTGGAATTTCTGGGACATGCATGCCCTTCCTCTTACAGACTGTTAAAGTGGAGAGACAATAAAATTCACTGCAACTTTCGTTTAGTTTCTTACTATACTATTATCTATCGTACTTTATCTTGTTTTTGATACATAGGCATCAAAGTTTCCTTTACCAATCTTCTATAATTATCCACTTCTTGATAAGTTGCCCCTCCCATAGTAAACCGCGCCTGTTCTATCCCATGAACACTTCGTGCAGCCATTCGGTAAAAATACATGCTATCCAAAGTAGCCCCCAACAAATTCATTTCCATGATATCCCCATCCCTCATACTGCTTTTTCGGAATGTTGCCTGGCTCATATCCATTTTTTCTATTGAAAGCCCGGTGAACAAGGTTCCATATACCGTTGCTCCATGCAGACTCAATTCATCCGTTTTGATATTTACAAACACTCCGTCAGAAACTACACACTCATTGAGGGTAAGTGTTTCCACAGCAATATCTTTAAACCTGCATTCGAAAAATCGTGTATTTCTTATTTCTATATTTTGGGGCAGCTTTGTTATCACTACCCCATCCACATAAACGTCAGATAGGCAACCTTCTGGGAATCCCTCCTGTATCAGTGCCTCATATCTGGTTTGATTGATTACTTTTTTGTTATCCACCACTTATTCCTCCATATTCCATCTGCTTATTCTAAATCATTTCTGCGCACTATCGGATTTTCTTTTCTCCTGGCCGGATAATATCTGGAATCTGTAGTTTTAACCGCTCCGCAAACTCCATTGCGCTAACAAACTCCGTCTTTTCATAGTCTACAAGTTTTTCTGGCAGATTATAAATTTCTGTATCAGCATAATAATATAATCCCCGCAAGGTTCCAGTATCATATCCGAAATCCTCCGGCTTATATTCCGCCATACTTTGCAGACAATTCAATGGCCAGCATTCAACCTTTTCATCCTCATCATCTGCAAAAATATAGTCTTTGCCGTCCTGATCAAGCCGCAGAAAATAGATTATATCCTCTGATAAGGCAGAGATAATAAGAGAGTGGCAGCCATCATCCTCAAAACCATAAATTTCTCCTGATACCATCTTATTTATCGAGATATCCTCTATCAATTCCATTTGTTGGACAATATTCTGGATAGTCTTTAGCATTTCGTAATCTTCAGATATAGATTTTGAAAATATCTCACCCAATTCCGCACTACCAAGGTCGTTTCCAATTATTTTTCCATTGTAATCAATGTTGCCTGCGTTTGGTTCTTCAATTGCACCGCCAGATTTCCGGTAAGGAAGAGTATAAAACCAGCGCCCTTCTTTTATGGTTTCTCCATATATGACTGCACCAGCAAATTCGTGTTCAAATGAAACTGCCACTTCCCGGCATCTTCCTTTCAATGTCCAGCCTACATGTTCCATGTTTATTTCTATGCTTTCCACCTCCTATTGATAGATTAATGTCTGTTCTTCGACTTGAATATCACGATCTGTCTGGATAACCTCACACGCCCGTCCTTCAATCTCTTCCCAGCTCAACCCGGTAAAATTATGGATGCAGGTAATTAGGGAACTTCCCTGTTCCATGTACAGATACTCCTTTGTACCGGCATCAAAAAACATATAAAAATCAAAATCCGGTTCAAAGCTGTCCTCATCATCATCTTCATATTTTTCATACCAGACGCCGCTATGTATTTGCAAGCCAAGTTCCTGGATAACCAAGTGTTTTTTGTCCAGCCAGACTTGATGTTCCTCATCCGTTTCAAAAAGGAAGTTCTCGCCATCCCATTCTTCCTCTTCCAATTCCTCCAGACGACCTATTGTAGTATTGATTTTCTTCTCCATAAGCTACCTCGCTTTTTCCTTTGCAGAGCGCAGTTTTTCCCTATTCTGCTCAAACTGGCTCATAATATCTCCCTGCAGCCTGTCATGAAAATCCTTTGTCACTGGATAGCAGATATCCTGATATTCCGCCTTTCCTTCAACCATGCGTCGCTGGGAAGGCATAGCCACAAAGTTATTTCCTGCAAAGGATCGTTTGACAGAAATCTGATTAACTACAAATACATCACCAATCACAAGTCTGGCATATGCCTTAGTGGTATTGGACAAATCTCTGTTGTTTACTACCTGAACATAATAGTCAAAATCTTCCTCCCCATAAGTGAGGTCAACTTCGTTTTTCCCTCCCATACGTTCCTGGTACGCCTCCAGAATTTCTCCCCTTAATGCGGTACTGAAATCCGTAGTTTTTGGAAAAAACACATCACTGTATATCGGCTTATTCTGTTCATCTTTTTCCCCCGTTGGATACTGCGGCATACTCACATAAAGATTCCCTGATCTTCCCTCCCTGATAGTGATACCGGTTACTTTAAATCTGTCACCGAACGTTACCGCAGCAAATGCCCTCAGTTTTTTATCTTTCTCTGTTGATACCTCATAAATATTTACTGTATATTTCATAATTTAGTCTCCTTCTACTTTTTAATGAATTCTATCTGGACATCGCCGGTTCCGGGAGTTCCTCTGTTACCACCAGTTCTTCTCCCTCATCTTTTATCTCCAGCTCGTTATTGATTTCCTGCTGGCGGATTAGTTTTTGTTTCAACTCCGATTCATAGGGGAATTCTTTATTAAACTCCCTTTTAGATTCCTCCATATTTCTTTTGTACTCTTCCAGTTTTTCTTTATGTGCAGCAACTCTCTTTTCCAAACTCCCCAACAGGTTCTCCATACGGACCATATTTCCGGAAGCACTGCTGCTCATATCTGCCGAATAAGTCAGCTCCCCACTCAGCCTTATGGTACAGTCAGAATACTTTTTTTCTACCACTACATCAAACCCCTTATAGCTGCCCACCGTCCTGCTTTCCATACTTTCAAGGGAATGGGCCATCTCTAAGATAACGCTGCCCGCCGCCTCACGTTCATCATATCTAAGGCCGTTCAGAGTAACGAAAAAGTCCGGCTCCATACAGAGTGCCTGGTCACGTTTCCTGATATCTTTTTCCATAGCGTACAATCGGTTCTCAGTCTTCTTAATCAATTCTGGATATTTGAAAAGGAAATTATCCTGGTGGACATAGCGCTGACTCTCATAGCTTGCCTTTAAGACCTGCAGACGCGAAACTTCCGTGTCCACCTCGGTTTTTTCCATAATCATAGGATTCCCAGACGCAATTGCCTTGATTTCCGCAAAAGATAAAATGGTTTCGTCTACGTCCTGGCATTCCCTTTCAACCGTTTTATCTGTCATTATCTGGCTGATAAACCTCTGCTTATTTTCTACAATCCCCCAGAGGTAACTGTCAAATGTCTTTTTCGTGATATAGCGGTATATATTGACTTCTTCATTATCATTTCCCTGGCGTATGATACGCCCTTCCCTCTGCTCAATATCCGAGGGTTTCCACGGGCAATCAATGTGATGAGCCGCGACAAGGCGTTTTTGGATATTGGTTCCTGTTCCCATCATGGACGTGCTTCCCAGGAGGATTCGTTTCCTGCCGCTCCTCATGTCTGCAAATAATTCCTCTTTCTGTTTATCACTATGGGCATCATGGATAAATGCAATTTCATTTTCTGGTATTCCTTTCCTGATCAATTCCTGTTTAAGAAAGTCATATACATTAAATTTCTTGTTTCCTGTGGGCGTGCCAATATCGCAAAAGACAGCTTGTGTCCCCTTAAACTCCTGGGAACCAATGTATTCCTGATAAATATTCTCTGCCGCCTGAAAGAGTTTGCCGTCACCATCTACTTCCGCATCTGGGTCAATCAGCCGGGGATCGGTGCCGAGCAACCTTGCTTCGTTGGTAATCTTGAGCATATTATCGACCGTTGGATCTACATTCCCTGCTCGTATTGCTTCCGCGCGTTTAGCCAGTTCTTGCATCATGTACTCAACACTCTCAGACGCCACGCTCTCCACAATTTTGTATTTCCCACCTTTTAACTTAGGCACATTCAGGTGTAACATGGAAGGCAGTTGGATATCAGCCACTTCCCGGAACATATTCATAAGTTCCGGCAGATTACAAAATTTATTAAATCGGCTCCGCATCCGGTATCCACCCTCTGGTGACATTTCCAGCGAAGTGGTAACTTCGCCAAAATTGGCCGCCCAACTGTCAAAATGGTCAATCCCCTTCTCATGTAGTTTCTGTGACTGCAGATACAACTGCATAACATACATTTCGCACATGGTATTGGAAATTGGGGTTCCGGTTGCCAGAATTACATTTCTCCCTCCGGTAAGCTCCTGGATATACTGGATTTTTTGGAACATGTCCATTGCCCGCTGGGAGCCATTGGTGGAAATACCTGCCACGTTACGGATTTTTGAAAAAATGGACAGGTTTTTAAACACATGTGCTTCATCTACAAACAATGCATCTATCCCCAACTGCTCAAAATCCAGCACATCATCCTTTTTTGCATCATTTCTCAAACTTAAAATCTGGGATTCCAGATTTTTCCGTTGACGCTCCATATCTTTTATTCCCCATTTAGCCCCCTGTACCTCCTTCATCTCCGCAATGGCCCCTGAAATTCGTTCCACCTGATTTTCAAGGATTTTCGCACGCCTTTCCGCAGACAGGGGAATTCTCTCAAATTGAGAGTGTCCCAAAATCACGGCATCATAATTATTTGCAGCAATCCTACACGTTAGTTTTCTTCTATTTTCACTCTTGAAATCGTCTTTCGATGTCACTAGGAGATTGGCACTGGGGTATAAATGCAAGAATTCTGACGCCATTTGTCCCACAAGATGATTCGGTACGACAATCATTGCCTTATGCATCAGCTTCAATCGTTTTAATTCCATACAAATCGCTGCGATTTCATACGTTTTTCCAGCACCGACCGCATGCGCCAGCAAGGTACTTTCATGCAGTGCCCGGTCTACGGAATTCCTTTGATGGCTCCGCATATATATTTCTGGATTCATACCGGGAAACGATAAATAAGAGCCGTCATAAACCCGCAGACGGTTATCATTAAAGTTTTGGTTGTAATAATCCACATATTTTTTTCTTCGATGAGGGTCTTTCCAAATCCACTCCTTAAAAGCTTCTTTTATGAGAGTTGCCTTTTCCCTCGCCAGGGTTGTTTCTTTCTGGTTTACAACATACCGTTCACTGTCCCCGACTTCAATCTTATCTTTCACGGTAATTATATTCTGATTTAGTAAAGCCTCTATAATGGAATATGCATCAATCCTTCTCGTTCCATATGTCTGACTTGCCGCCACAGAAGAGTTGTCACTAGACTTATTCGTAACCTTGTATGACATGGTATAACGGTTTAACTGTACCTTGATTGCATAAGTTCCCTCTCTGTACATAATCGGCGTATTCAGCGTTTCATAGATAAATGTTTCGTAATCCTCCTGGGCAATCCAGGAGGTTCCCAACTTCACAGTAATTTCCGTTGCGGTTAAATCTTCTGGCTGTACCGCTTTCAAGGCTTCTACATTTGCCAAATAAATAGGATTATCTTTTGCATACACTTCTGCAGTCTTTAGTTTATTTCGGACTGGACCGCTCAGATACTCACTTGCCGTCTCCCACCCCTGATTAGGATTTCCATCAGCCGCTTTGACCGGGTTCAAGAATATCTGACCTTTTAGTTCCTGCAAGAGCCGTTCCCGCTCCACCGGATAGACACTCAGCATATAGGGGATATGTACCTTTCCATATTCCGCCAGGCTAACCTGCAGCGCGTCCATAGCTGTATCCACCTTCTCAACGATGGGAACTGGTGCAATGGTCTGTTTATAAAAGATATCCGCCTTCTTTATATTCTTATTTTCATCTTCTGTCTCCAGGCTGCATAACAAATAGTAGTCATTGTCCTCCCGAAATGCCAATTTGTTGGCACGGCTGGACAGATATCCATACTTCTTTACATAGGGATCATAAACCTTATTCAGCTTTTCCTGTGCCTCAACAAGTTGATCTGTACTGCACCCTTGTGTCTGAATATCAATCAGATATCTGACCGACTGCCGTATAGCATGCATTCCCAGGATACGATTCCGCTGCGTCTCGTTTCCCGACCATCTGACCATGATATCATTATCCCGGTAATAGATTTCTCCCTCTATGACTGTATATGTGTTATTTGCTACATCTAAGAGAGCCGGCATGGTATTGGGAAGCTCTTCCTTGCTGTTTACATCAGAGAGCACCGTTTTTTCCTCTGCCGGAAGATAATCGGCTGATAGAAAAGAAATAGCATGGTTCAATTCTTCTTCAAAATCAAAATTTTCCTCATCTTCTACGATCAGTTCTGTATAATTGGAGTTTGGCCCATGAGTATGTCTGTCAAAAGCCATTTTTCCTAGCATCATTTCCGGATGGTGCATAAAATACTCATTCACCGGCACCCCATCATCAGTATAGGTGATATTCATCCAATCCTCAGATGTATTTGGGGACAATACCCGTCCCTTCTTTTGAAGGAAGATAATGTCGGACGTAATTTCGGCACCCGCATCCTTTTTAAAGGCAATTCCAGGTAGACGTACCGCGCCGATAAAGTTTGCACGCTCCGCCAAGTATTTTCGTATCGTGGAATTAGCTTTATCCATGGTGAATTTTGCCGTGACAACCGCAATGATTCCGCCAGGGCGAAGCAGGTCTAAGGATTTTGCTAAAAAATAGTCGTGAATGCGGAAACCATATTTTTTATATTCGGGATCAAAAATTTTGTACGCGCCGAAAGGAACATTTCCCACGATAACATCAAAGTTGTCCTTTTCAAACTTCGTCTTTTCGAATCCCTTGACTTCAATCGCAGCATGAGGGTGAAGCTGTTTTGCGATCCTTCCGCTGATACTGTCCAGTTCAACGCCATAAAGACGGGATTCCCGCATATTTTCCGGCAGGACACTATAAAAGTTCCCGACGCCCATACTGGGTTCCAAGATGGAACCATTTGTGAACCCAAACTGCTCCAATGCTTTATAGATTGACTTAGCAACAACGGGCGGCGTGTAAAATGCGGAATTAATACTTCCCCTGGCCTGCTCATATTCTTCCTCTGTCAACAGCGTCTGCAGTTCCTGATACTCGTTTGTCCAGTTTGGACTCTTAGGATTGAATACATTAGCAAGACCTCCCCATCCTATGTATTTGGCGAGGATATCCTGTTCCTCTGGTGTAGCCGGGCGGGAGGACTGTTCCAGTTCCTTTAACAGACGGATTGCTGCGACATTACTCTTATACTTTGTCTTGTCACCGGAAGGGAATTCCCATCCATCAGGGTAAAAAAAATCCGAAACCTGAATGACGTTTTGGTTTCGGTTACTCATTTCCTTATATAATAGGAAGGTTTCTTCCGGACATAGGGCAAATTCTTCTTTGCGTGCCGCTTCATATTCCCCCGGTGGCAGGTACTCTCCCACATCAATGGCTGCCTGGATTGCACGCGATACTTCCTGCATGGTAAAAGCCCCATGTCCTTCATTTTCTCCATTCACAAGGCGGAATTCAACGACTCCACTTTCACCATACGTGTAATGGATCAATCCCCAGCTTGTATTCAGCGCAGACTTTCCATAGTCCTGCTTAGACTGAACTTTCAAAATTTTTGAAAGAAATTCCTGTTTTTCCTTTTCCCCTGCCTGTTCAAAGAACCTTTGAATCAATGGTTTGGAGGGAATCAATGCCATGGAATGAAGGGCATATGCATTTGCAGCCTCTTCAAATACTGCCTTTAACCGTTCACTTCTTCCATCAGCCTGGGTCTCCTGTATTTCTTCTCCTGTATCCTCTGTTCTTTTGTCATCTTTCTCAATTACGGTATCCGCACTTAAATATGGTATTGTTACTGCCGGTGTCTCGCCGGCCTGTTCTAATAACCCCTGGTATTGGGACGCCAGATTTTGAAACCAGGGAATTCTTTTAATTTCCTCTACAGAGAAATCCTGGCTGGATTCAGGATATTGATCTAATTCGATTATCCGGGCCAGAATGTCCCGGATCACACGCCACGGATAGGTCTGCACCTCGTTACCGTCAAAAGAACAACTAACCTCTCCTTCATGGAAGGTCAGTGTTGAGGTAAATATCCAATCCACATCTGAACCAAGCAGGGAAAGGAAACTCTGCCGTATAAATTCGGTTTCCTGCTGGGGCAGTAAGTTTATGGTCATTACATCATAAATCATGTCAAATACTATCCTGCCATCTGCCGTTTCCAGGAAATTTTCTACTGTTTCGGCCAATGATTCCGGTATTTCCACATCCTTTTTTATTGGCTGATAGTATTCCCCGCTTTCGATTAATAATAGGATTTCTTCTGCCACTATCTTAAATGGAAGATACCCACTTAGATACTGCCCCTGCTCATGCCAGTATAACTGGATTCCCGTATCATCTGTTTCATATTCAAATTCAAGTCCCTCACCAGTAATAATGGTGTCTCCACCTTCGTAAATCTGATAAAGAAATTCAACACGCTCCCCTATCCCTTCATTTAACTCAAAGAAATCATAGATCTTTTTCTTTAGGATAGGTTCCAGTGCGCCTGCTAATACCACTTCTCTGCATAATTCATCTGTCACTTCTACAGGCACTGGTTCAACAGAAAAAGAAGGAACCGCAACAGCAGTTCCTTCCTCTATATCAGTATCTATTACCTCGGCTTGCAGATTACTTCCTGCATCACGGTTTCCTGGGCTATCATCGCTGCTTCGTTCCGAAGTCTGGTCATCTCCATCGTATCCGCCGGATTGATGTTCCTCTCCACCGCTTTTATCCTCACGTAGTCCTCCACGATCTGGTCGTGCAGCTCCCACGCTTCCGCCTCTATCTGTTTCAGCAGCTCCGGCAGTTTGCCCGTCCGCAGCAACAGGCTGTACCGGCTTTGGTCCTTCTCCAGCAGGTATTCCTGTGCCAGCTTCGCGTATCTGCCCAGCGTCTCCAGCCCTTCCGCCTGTTGGCTCCCTGTCTCCAGCATCGGGTACAGCAGCCCGTCCTTTTCTTTCCTGTAATTCAGTTCTACCATCTTGATTATTTCTCCTTTCATCTTCCCGGATCTCTTTCGCAATCTCTGCAAATCTCCGCAACGTCCTCTCTGCAATATCCGATATGAGGATACCTATTTTGGATAGTATCACCTCTTCCCGGTAGTTTGTTATTGCAGACAGTCCGGTATCAAAAGTATCAATCCCGCATCGCCTTAATACCAAGTATGCGGTGCTCTGCAGGATGAATTCTTCAACTGGTGACATTTGATTATCGTCCAATTCATCCTTGCTGGTAAGAACTGCTATTTCATGAATCCTGTCGTTTTCCTCTTCCATTATAGCACGTACATATGTTCTCGTAAAGTTTTTTATTGCTATCCTGAAATTATTTTCTTCCTGATATTGTTCTGGAAACAGCCTCTTTGCAAAAGCAGGAGCATTTTCTTCATTGATTTCCCATATCCAAGGCATAACCCTTCCGCCGGTGCTTTTGATATCATAGACATACTGCGCACCTCCCAGCATTTCAATGGGATATGTTGCGATTCCAATCTCACCGCCCCTGACATAACGCTTTGCTTTCTTCCAGTCTGAAAATCCCAGGAGGATTTCTGCCTCCGGGTATTGTTCGTAAATGATACATGTATTCAAAAAGTCAAAACGATATAAATTCCCCCTGGCAGAAAACTCCAGATATTTTCTCCACTGTTCACCGTCACGCGAGATATCAAAAATTGCAATATCATACAAATCTGATACCTTCATGGTGTGCTGATCCATAGGTTCACCTTCTTTCCCGGTCTACCATAGTAAATAAACTCATCTGTTCCATTTTCGCTTCTATTTTCTCTGGGCTGCTTTCAATAATCTGCCTGTATTTTTTAAAATCAGGTATCTCACGGTGCCTTCTCATAATGACAAAATCCTGGTTCCTGATTGCATCCTCCAATTCCCTTACATTCCTTAATGCATTTCTGATTTCAAGCCCATTATCCATTTTAGGACTCAGCTCCAGTCCACATAAATACTGATAGTCCTCATCGTCCCTACACTGACGGAAGATACCAACGGCTGTCCAATAAATCTTTTCCGCCTGTACCATAAAATGTTCCGGCAGCTCCTCCGGTGTCTTTCGGTGGTAAATTTCTGGAAATTCCCCTGCCTCCTTCATATCATACTTCGCACTAATGATATGGTTTCTTAACAGGTTCATATTTTGCCCGTCAGCATAATAAGGATCACTGCCTCCACTTAATAGTTCCTTGTCCCAGCGGCAAAAAGAGTCTTCCAGTCTTTCTTTTAATGTTTCCCTACTCATCTCCCACCCATATTCCGCGGCTTTTCCCGATGGATACCCACCATTGACAAGGTTACACCCCGCAGGTCGCTGTAATCCAATACATAACCACTTTTTGCGTCCGAATAATTGTCATGTGCCTCTGATAAGGATGATTCCATGCTCTGTGCCCTGACCGTCACTATTTTACTTAATGTTTCGGTTATGCGGATATCATAATCCTGTTTTTTGGTATCGCTTACATAAACAACTTGCTTCTCCCCACATTCTTCTATCCCAAAACGCCCACTCAATTCTTCCAGTAATGTATCTGCAGGCTTCCCCAGCATATCTCTGGATTTTATTTCTGGTATATAGAATTTACCATCATCACACTGGAAAAATGGGATTTTCTCTCCATCCTTTTCTACTCCCAAGACTAGCTGCCTGTTTATCATACCTTCCTGCAGGCCGTCCAGAAACGCCTCCCGTGCCTCCCACAGCCCCATCCAGGCTTTATACAGGATTACATGGTATTCCCCCTTCATCCTGACCTTTTCAAGATAATAAAAATTGTCCTCCATATAGTCAGACATTGGCATTCTCCTTTCAAAAAGGCAGTCTTGCCGACTGCCCTCAATTTTTTCTTCATTTCTTATTGATTTCTTCTTTTCATTTACAGCATGTTTATCCCTCCTCAGTTTCATTACCTTTAAATCACATTACGGTTAGAACTTCAAAGCAAATTTGTATGCTGATGCTACCGACATGGCCTTCCGTACAAACCGATGTTAGACGGAACCAATGGCCGGTAAACCACGCCATATGCTGTCCCTCGTGCGTCCACCTGCATCCCATTGCCTATATAAATCGCCACATGCCCAATAGACATAAATTCCCCCGCATTTGTATCACGGGAATGGAAAATCAAATCTCCTGGCCGTAGTTCATTTTCACTAACCTGTAGACCATTGTCTACAATATACTGTCCCTGTGTTGATGCAACGGATGGTAGGTTTATACCAAATTCTGCATATAACCTCTGTACCAGAGAACTGCAGTCATAATATCCTTCCTCATACCGCAAATCCTGGCTATACTGGCAGCCAACCTTATCTAACGCCGCAAGTGCCACCTGCTCGCCAATGCCGCTTGCAGGCATACTGTGCAGGAATTCGTCACTCATGACCTCACGCAGCAACTTCTCCTGACTGGGTGTCAGTTTGCCAAGTTCAATATAATCTTCATAGGTAAGGTTGTACACATATAATGAGGTGTGTGTTACTTCCACCGTGTTGCTGCCATTGGAATCAGCCAAAAATACCTCCATATCCTGATGTCCAAAATTCTGGGCTGTCCCGTGATCCCCAAAATACATATCAAAGTCTACGCCATAACGGTCAAAATCTCCGGTATCCTCCACCACATATTCCTTTCCGCCTGCTATGATATGTGTCCCCATAGGAAGCGTGGGATTATAAGCATCAACGGCCAGGGTGTGGTCTGCTTTCGGCATGACACCGCTTGCCGTAGGACCTCCCGACCATTGGCCACAGCAGATGGAACAGTTGCAATAACCACTGAATGTCATGACTCCAAGGCTTTCACCGGCCCGGATCGTATCTGTCACTGTCTCAGATGCAAAGTGGTTCATTTCATCAAAAATCTCCTTTAAGTGCTTTTTATTCTTATCACTCATGACGGTTGAGAAATTTCCCTGCCCGGTTCCATAACGCACCATATATACCATCATCACATCGGTAAAATTGCTACGAGCCACGCCATTCTGCATATTTTTGTAGGTTACATCCTCATCACTGTCCTCTTCCGCCGCCCTTACTTCCTCGTTAAATTCCCGGTAATACTCCGATAATACGCTTTGTACCGTATCCCCTTCCTGTAATGGTGGTAGAAAGAGAGCCAAAGGGGTGTTATACAGGATTACAATAATCAGGACAAAGGGCAAGGCAATCGTAACCAGCCCTCCCAATAACGGCCCCAACAGCCCCAGAAGATACAAGACAAGCTGTTTGACAACCAATCCAGCCCTCATGACGGCGATATCTTTTGCGGCTTTTGCAAAACTGTCCTTTTGTTCCTCACCGCTTAGCTTATTCACCATAAAAGCATACATGCGCCTCCGGATAGCTTTTTTCATCCGGGTATTTTCCTGTTCCTTTTTTACCTTTCCTCGTCTTACTTCATTCTTTGAGGATATCTTCTCATCTTTTTTTCTGGTCTTTAATGTATCCCGGTCCTCTCCCGGCATTTGTTGACTTTGAAATCTGTCCTCAGACTTCTGGTCCACTGCTTCAGACCCCCGCTCCGTTCGTGTGAGGGTCACGGTATCTTTAAATCCAAAATCATAATCTTTCCGTTTAATATCCGGCCCGGAAACATTGTCTAAGTGAAACTTAGGATCTTTGCTGGCTTTTTGCTTCTGCTTTTCCCGGACAAAGTTCTCTTTTGGTTTCTCCTTACTCTTCCGCACTCCATCATCTTCAAAATCTGCGTTCTTCTCACTTCCAGCCAAATATCTGGGATAAGTTTCTTCCCTTGATTCCTGGCGTGATTCCTGACCTGACTTCTTTTTCTCTTGTCTGGGTTGCCTGTCTGTATTTTTATAATCCAGGGAACTCTCTTTCTTTCCTGGCTGCTTTCTAAACCCTGATACAGAATTCGCTGCAAGAACCGCACTTTTCTTATCTTCTTGTTCCTTCGGCTCTGATACAGGATGAATCTCCGTGGACTTCATGTGGATCTTTTTATCCGATAATGAGGCTTTTTCATCTATACCCCCGGAAACAATCTTTTTTCCAAGAAGTCCCGATGCAGAACTTTTTTCAGTTCCCAGGTAATTATGCGTTTGTAATTTTACTTCCGCGTCTGCCTTCAGCTTTATCTGTGCTTCTTTTTTACTTTTAAATCGGTTGTCAATGATTCGTATTCCTCCCTTCAGCTATTGCTCATATCTTTTTCACCTGATAATAGAGGCTTTCAAAGTGGAATCCTTTTACACCCTTTAGTGCAGGACAGCAGAAACCAAAAGGAAGCTGATAATGTGGATCATACTTTTCTTTCAACATTTTGTATGCTTCCTCTGCCGACACATCCAGTTCCATGTATTCCGTTCCGTCAGGCATATACTTATCACTGAAAAGGACTTCTTCTAAAGTTTCTTTTTCAATCAGTTCACTAACCTCCTCCGGAGTCAGTAAAGCTCCACACTTCTCATATACTTCATCCTTAAGTTTCCGAAAATGGTATAACTCCCTGTCTTCCAGCATCATATAATCCCGTTCAAACAAGACGGCGATCTGATTTGGAAACACAATAGCCTCCACATTCATTTCCCTGCAGGCTACCCGCGCTTCCCTTACAGAACGGAACCGATATTCTCTCGGTATTTCGATTTCAACCTCCCACTCATTCAGTTGAAATCCAAAGTTGAAGCCAAATCTCATATTCTCAACCCACCTTTCTGCAAAAAACGGCTGCAAATTTTCGCAGCCGTTTTTCCAATAAAAAAAGTGGCCACTAGAAGCAACCACTTTTTCTTGTAACACATTCTTCAATTTTTATTTATCCACAGACCGTTTTCCAGACAACCACAACGTACTGGCGCGCCTGTATTTTATCTCCTATAGCACATTTTTATCCTTTAAATATCTTTCAATCTCACCGATAAATTCCTTTGCCTTTTCAATCTGTTCCTCCGCATCCTGCTTTGAGGCGATGAAAAAATCCGAATAATCCGACTGTTCACGCATGATAGAGGCATTTTTGATTATTTTAGAAGTCTCTTTCGCAAAAATCCCTGTCTTCACGAAATTCTGGTTAAAATACGCAATCACGCCGCTATGTTTACTGGAATCAAATCCTTCCAGTGCTGTGATGGCACGCATGGCATGAAAAATAGAATAGTAGGAACGGTTCAGCGATGGTTTATACATACCGCCTGACAACATTTCTTTTGCCGCAGCTAAATCCTCTAACGCACGCTGGTAACGGTACTTTGCTAATGTCTCTAAGCTGCCCACAGTACCACCCCTTCTTCCTTCACATTCTTATAGAATGGTAAAGTATCCTCCCACTCCAAAAAGTTTTCATAGTCAATATACAGAATGGAAAAGACCTGATCATATTCCAAATCCATATCCACCGCCAGGTCCACCATACGGTCATGCATCTCTTTTGTTTCTTTTCCGTTCAATAAAACTGCTATATCAATATCCGATTCCTTTGTATTGGTTTTACGGGCAAATGAACCATATAGTAAAATACTTACCAATTTATCACCGTAAATATCACGCAGGCCCTTTACCAGCCTGTCAAACATTTCCTTATTCTTATCCACGCCGATTCCCTCCTGTCTTATCTTTTATATGGATATTGTACCGTATTTTTTGCTTTTATTCAATGCATATATGAAAGCCTGTTATCTGGCCTGCTTTCGCTCCTTTGGATTTTGTACCCCGTGCTGTACCGGTTCAATAATCTTCACTTCCGGCATCAGTCGTTTGATATCCTCAATTGCTTTCTGTACCAATGGGCTGTCACGATAATATGGGATAGAGTTGATAATATCCACATCCAGCCGGTTTGCTGACACCAGATCAAAATCACCGGAATAGATAGAATCATCGTCCTTGATTGTGAATCCAATCCCATTCCCCATGCACGCCATTTCTTCCGGGAGATTCCTGTATCGTTTCACAGCTTGTTCCAGGCTCCTGCACTGATACACTTTCCCCAACGAGGGAAACTCCATACATTCCGCCACGTAAAATGATATTGTGGGAATTGGCTTCTTTCCATACTCTACTCCGTTTTCTGCAGCTATTTCATTATATATTTTCTTCCCGTCGGGCATCATATTCGCCTCCTTCATACTTAAATAGGTTTCCTTTCCTAATATAACGTGGTCTAACACAGTGATACCAATCAGTTCTCCACAAGCCACAAGCCTTTTAGTCATTAAAACATCCTGTTTGGAAGGTGTGCAGTCCCCTGATGGGTGATTATGCATTAATATAACACTGGCCGCATTGGAAAGGATACTGGCTTTAAAGATTTCCCTTGGGGAGAGTATGCAGCTATTTAGTGTCCCCATGCTGGCTATATTTACGTTGATCACCTGCCCATTGGTCTTCAGGTTAAGGACGAAAAATAATTCCCTGTCAACAGAATCGAATTCTTTTAATAAGAGTTGGACTGCATCATTCGGATTTTGGATTTTATCCTCACTGTATATGGGTGGATCATCAACCAGCCGAATACTTACCATTTTCAGCCCATTTGCCTTCATCCGCTCCCCTCCAATCTATCACCAGTAACTCACCATCTTCAATACAGTTTATACGCATAGTAAGTTCGCTCTGTGTCAGTATTTCCACATTATTGTTATCCTGGCTATCCATCTATCTTTTTGCCTCCTTATGTGTTTGTATCTGTGTGCTACCGTATATTTTGTCCAGATACTTTTCTGCCGCTTCATCTATGGAAGAGTGAATATGGCGAGACACAGCAGAATACAGACTCAAACTGCCCTCGAAGGACTCTCCCCAATCGCGCCCATCGCGCACGGCCGACAATATTAAATCTGCTCTACTGGGTGGTATATCCGGATCAAAGTAAAGTTTATCCTCTAAGTACCCTATTTTGTTGTCACTCACAAATTTCTCCATAGCATCAAACTTTTGTTCCCAATCCCGTAAAGTTTCCATATTAAGAAGCTGCTTAGAGAAAAGTGGAATACTGCCATACTGTCTGACTGCCATGTACAGCCAGTCCATCTTTTCATTTTCTATGCGTATCACTTCAAATTCATCCCTTCCAGCCTCATTCTTCAGTATTTTTCGTTTCCTGCCATATACCTGGCTTACGAAGGGATAGTCGTGCGAATTAAGGCCGCGGTAACACAATCTGTCAAAATCCCGGTCTGCAAGTTCAACCGTTGCAACTACACTGGCTTTGACTTCCTCAAAACGATCATGTTTCAAATCATCCAGATTAACAGATATCCATCTGCTTCTGTTTCCTGTCTTCAAAACCCTACACTCTATTGGAGGGAATAACTTTTGTACCCCGTTTACTTTCATTCCAGGCATGATGTTTATCTTCCTTTCCCATGTCCAGCCAATTTCATCTTTTCTTCCACACTGTCAGGGACTTTACTATCCCGTCCGGCTCTGTTATCCAAAGCCCTCTGCGTAAAACCGTCCAATGATTTCTGCATATTTTCTGTGTGCCCCGCCATACTTTTCACGATTTTCCCACAAAATTCTATGGCTTGCCTGATCTTTGCCACAATACCCTTATCGTAGTCATACTTAAAAACATCCGTTGCATCTTTCCCCATAAGAAGATTTTTAGCATTTTTCCGGTGTCCCTTCGCTGCGCTAAGTTCCATCCCAATATCCCCCATGGTCCGTGCTCCATCTTCCAGGTTTTTGGCAGAATGTTCCAGGTGCTCATGAATTACCGACAGCGCCCTGCCTGCTTTTGATTTATCAATAAACGTGTATATTTCCTGTTCTCCATAATACTTTACATGCCCCACTGCCTGTTTAATGCCTTCCGATACCTCATTTCTTAAAGCTCCCAGCCATACTTTCGCTGCGTGCACTCTATCTCCGGACGCCTTCACAAAATTGTCTATTTTAACTTTCAGGGTTTTATCATTTAATTCGTCTAACTGCCCGCGCAGATACAGCAGTTCGTCCTGCATATCCTCAAAATACTTTTCCATCTGGTTAAAATACTGTAAAAAATCCTCCAGGTTCTGCGCCTGCGCGTCCATGCGGTTTTCCTCCATCATGGCAAACATTTCTTTTAAATGCGGCTGTTCCCCCAAGGGAACCTTCAACGATACCTCCATCATAGCTGCCTCCTGTTATCTCTTTTTTTCTGATTTTCCTGAAATACTGCTTACCTTTTCCTTTTTATCCCGATTCTCTGCTTCAATCATACGTTCATTTATTTTTGCATCGTTAAAACACTCAAAGATTGCATCCAGGTCAATATCTTCCGGTTCAAGGACCTGGTAAGAGTTTACGAGGAAAAAAGCATGTTCGGATATCAAATCATAATCGGATTTTGGAATTGATGTTATCTCAAATTCATACTGTAACAGCTCCAAACAGGCGTTGAAAAGCTGTTCTGCCAGTGAATCCCCACGCTTATACAAAAGAGGGATTTCCGGATTCTCCTGCCAGGTCCGCACACTCCGCAGGATACAGTCCAATGTTTCTGTATTGCAGGACCATGTATCCGCTTCTTCTATCTTTCCCTTCTCGCAATGTTCTGGCACAACGGGTTCTGGATCTTCCAATGTTCCTTCGACAATCATCTGTAAAATATCCTTTCCTGTCCCTCCAGCCTTAAGGACCCGTGCCGCTGCCCGCATCTCATACGGATACAAGCACAATTTCTCTTGTGATAAATTCAGGACCTTAATCGCCGTTTCCTTGCTAAACTCAGACTGAATAGCAGAAAAAACATGATAATAGGAATCCAACCACTTCTCTACCGCTTTATTTTGCGGCAGTTCCCTAAAACCAGCATACTGCCCCATGGCAACACAGTCCTCCGCCCATTTCACCCAGGTCCTAAGTTCCCCGTCTGTTTGCAGTTCCAGCAGATGCTTTACTACTAACACAAAGATATCTCTATTCAACGATGTTCCTCCAATCTTTCTACCTCGTCTTTGGTGGTTTTTTATTTGCCTTTGTCTGCTCTGGTTTTGCCATTCCATTGATGGAGCAGTAACTCTCTACTCCTGCCCTGTCAAATTCCTCCAGGCGTTTAAGGTCAAACGCCACCTTATAATAACTTTCCATGCCCGAATAACCCATTTCCGGAAGCACCTTTCCAAGTTTGTGCGTTTTAATAAAGTCCAGTTTGCTTTTACTGGCAAAGGCGTCAATGTATGCCTCATTTCTTTCGACAGGCATATGAGCCAGATTGATGGTCAGATCAGCAAAAGATTCCTCATATCCCTCCTCCATATGGGTAAGACCGATATACAGTCTGTTGTCATAACGATAGGCATCAACTTCAAGCATCAGCTCCTCATGCCCAAATTCCCAATCATAACCCAATGTTTTTTTCTCTTCTTCCATTTCCTTACCTCTCATAATTATGAATACTGGTCATCCGTCTTTATTCCCTGTTTGTTTTTTCATGAAGATTTGTATTGAACAAATCATATATGATATTATTCTTCTTTACCCTGGCATCAAAAGGAATAATGACTTCACCGTGTTTCAGGATTCCCATACCGGAATTACAGCCGTTCACGTATTTCAACTGTGCTTCCGGAATCCCCGCTACCCGTGAAAGCTCCTGGCTGTCCACATTTGCCTGTTTTAACAAAGCAATAAATTCAGAGTTCGCCAGCATGGTTACGGCTGTGTAATTCTGGAGCATATCAGAAATATTCTGGGTGATGGCGGTGCACAATCCGCCTTGTTTCCTTACTTTTTTCCACAGGGAATAGAGAAATTTCCCCGAATATTCACTGCGTCCAGAATGTTCCCCGGTTCCCAGCAACACATGGCACTCATCTATGTATAGCCATGTAGCTCTTCCTTTTTCTGCATTTCTGGCAATCCGTGCCCGGACATTTTCCAGCATGACCAGCATCGCAATCGCACTCAGCTCTTTTCCAAGATCACGGATTCCATAAACAATGAACCGGTTGTCTACGTCTAAATTGGTTTGATGGTTGAAAATATTCAATGAACCGCTTACAAACAGCTCAAGCCCCAGGGCAATATCCCTGGCTTCCTCCTCTGGCTGCTTCATCAGCAGGTCATAAAAATCCGACATGACCGGCACATATTTTTCCTTGCTCATGGCAATATCCAGATACAGCTTACGGATACAACGGTCAATGATGGATTTATGCCGGCTGTTTAGCATTTCCGACATCGCCTGCTCACACAGACCAAGCATAAATTCGCCCTTATCTCGGATCAGCCCTTTGCTGTCGGCAAGGTCCAATTCATTCACATCAAGCCAGAGCGGATTTATATAATTCTGGGTGTAATTTGACAGGTTGATGCATACACCCCCTAAGTTCTGGGCGATGTCAAAATACTCCAGTGTCGGGTCGATGACGATGATATCATCACCTGTCTGCAAATATACCCCCAACATCTCAGACTTACAGAAAAAGGATTTTCCACTGCCGGGTACGCCAAATACCATAGCGTTTCCATTGGTCAGTTTTTTCCGGTCTGCCACGCACAGGTTTTTAGAAATCCGGTTCGTTCCATAACATAAGCCCGTGGGTTCATAAATCTCCTGTACATTAAAAGGCATTAAAGCCGCGATATCCCGCGTAAGCATGGTGCGCATGGTTTCGACTTGTCGCACCCCTACGGGCAGAGCAGTATTTAATGCCTCTCGCTGTTGGAGATGATGTACCTCCATATTACAGAGATATTTGTTTCCTATCGTTTGGATTGTCTCTGTGATACTGTTAAGTTCTCCCCTGGTATCCGCAATCAGCACCATATTTACACCTGCAAAGAACAGGTTCTGGTCATTCTCACGTACATCATCCATCAGCGCTTCCAGGGTTTTCTTTTCCACTTTCTTTCCATAACTGATGTCACTTGCAAAGTCATTGTTTTTATTACGGACACGCTGCTGGCGTAAAATATCCGACTCCACACCCAGATATTTTTTCTGCAATGTTCTTGTTGTCAGATCCTTTGGCACAGGCACAATATCTATGGACGTAATACTGTGAACAGGAACATTGGTAATTTCATTAATGAAAGTGTCCGGCAGGCTTGTCGGATACCGTCTGATGAATACAGCCCTGCAGATTTTCCGGTCTGTTTCAAAGTCATTCGGGGAATACTTAATCATGGAACCGCAGATATCATTTTTGTAATCTGTTTTACTTTTTACATACGCATCAAAATCAAAAGAAAATGTTTCTTCGTCACCAATGCGGTAAAAATTATACAGAACCCGGAGCCGTTCCGCCGCGTCAAGCGGCTCCAACTTTGAGCCTATCGCATGGAATTCTTGCTGCACCCCTCCTTCAAAGGTATTAAAAAATGCTTTCGCCTGTTCATAATCTTTCCGTTCCACAGTAACCGTAAGAAAGCGTTCCTGTTCAATCCCCTGTTTTCCCGCTACAATCCGTTCCTCTACGATATCGTTGTAAACGTCCCGAAGGTGGTCATAGCCATCATCTTTATCCGGTATTAGGACATTCTGCCTGAACTGGCTCATGTTCCTGTTTTTGTTGTATATTGTGATCTTAAAAGCAACATCAATCGCATTGACCAGCTTGCAATACTGCTTTAAGATTTCATACTGGTCTCCCTCCGACACCGTGACATAATTAATGTCAGCAAAGCGGTATACCCTGCTGTACCGGTTCTTTGTATTCTCAAAAATACCATCCTTTGCAATCCTCAGAATCTCAATCTGCTGCTGAACACTCTTCGGGACTGCAAACAATGGTTTGTCCGCTTTTTTTAACTGTATGAAACGATCTGTAAAAATTCCCACTTCCGTAAACCTCCTTTAATCCAAGGCAGGCTACGGGAAGTAGTTTAGCGAATCCCGTAACCTGCCGGTCGCTAAACTACTTCCCACATATGTGGGATTATTTCATATCTTTTATTTCATGAGCCTAAAGGCAAGTATCCCTGCCACGGCCACAACTAAAGCCCCCACCGTCAGAAGAACCATGCGCTTTGCTTTTTTCTTTACCATATTAAAATCCTCCTGTCCGTCAGACAGTCCTTTTTTTTCTTTTTTCTGCTGCTGTGTGGCAATTTTCTGTTCTTCTCCATAGGCGTCCTTTATCCAATCCACATTTTCCGTGGACTGGTATAAACAGGGCTTATTGAAAAAAGACATCTGGACCATTCTCCTCACCGTCTGCCAGAAACTAAGCCCATTGTGATTATAAAATCCTGTGAGTGCAATCGGCACCACAACAGGCGTTGCCAGATAGCACGCTAATGTCATGCCGATTTTATCGTATAAACCGAGTACAATTCCCGCTCCCGCCCCCAGGGACAGGACGCTGAATGTAAATTGCTTCACGGTCAGCCCCATTAGGAAGCTCTCCTTATAGTGCTGTAAATCCCTGCTGATTTCGATATCCATTTATCTCACCTTACCTTTCTTTGCATTTTCTATCCTCTTTTTCCCCTCTTCAAAATATTCCTGACTGATCTCAATCGAAATGGAATCCCGTTCTGATTCCAATGCAGCTTCCGCAAGGGCAAACGAACCTGCATACTGATCCAATACCAATTCTTTTTCTTCTGTGATGAACTCCAGTACCTGTTTTAACAATTCCACCGGCTTTTCCGATTGATGAATCCTATCAGCTTTTGAGACTGGCTGAATGTCAAAAGCCGTAGGAAGCATCCCATTCGCTCCGGACATATAGTGCTTTATCTCCGGCTCTGCCTTGTCCTTCTTTGCGTCCGGTCGCATATCACGCGCACGTCCTTTTGAAAAGAACAGGATATCCTCAGTATTTTTTGCCTTCCGCCCCGTATTGGCAACGAATGTCCCCTTCCGCCACGACACCTTCGCGTAATACTCAAAGCCACTCTCCTTTGCCATGGCTTTCACCTGGTAAAGATATTCGTAATTATCACCGTTTTCCTCCGGAAGAAACTCCACGAGAAAGTGCCCCTTCTTTAGAACGCGGAATTTTTCGTCCAAATCCTGCTGTGTGTACTGGAACAAATCATAGGAGGCAAAGTCCCGGTTTCCCCCTTTTAAACTTTTTTTCAGCAGATATGGGTGGTCAGTGATAATTGCGTCAATGCTGTTATCCTCAAGGAAACTCAGATCACGTCCATTTCCCTGTATGAGCATGCAGGTAATATCCTCATTCTCTGCATTTTTCTTCGTAACCGTATAGACGCCTTTGGCAACCCGTTTAAAAAGACCTTTATTAATCCCTTCATAGATCCGCGCCCGGATGCTGGGTTCCTTCACCTCTTTTTCCGCATACTGATATACACATTCCTTTGCATCTTTCAGGGAAAATTGCTCCACATCTGCAAAATACTCAAATAGCGTCATTTGTATGCTTTTATCCTGCGCCGCTGTTTCCACACCCAAAACCTCCTTTGCTTACAGCCCCAGGGCCTTGCTCGTCAGACTCTGGGCGCCCTTTACACTTCCCACAGTCAGGGCAACCGTGAATGTCATTTCTCCCAGATAGATCAAAGTCTTTGTCCAATCTGCATAGTCTCCTGTAAATTGTGGTAATCCTGAACTGATAAACGTATTGCAAAGAATAATCGCCAAAGCCATAGTCACCGCTTCAAAAACTACGCTTATGAAATACTTCGTAAACTGTACGCTTGTGGCACTCACTCCCCGATTTCCTGCAACCGTTGCATAAGCGATACTGCCAAACGGTACGATTACAAGTATTTTTAAAAATCGGAAGTAAACATTATAAATAAGGAAAAATCCGCAGATCAAAATAATCAGGCTTAAAAATACCGCCAGGATTAAAAATACAAGGCTTTCCACAAATCCCAGATTCTTGATAATATCTGCCTGCGCCGGGTCTATCGTAACCTGTGTGGCTTCACTCCCTCCAATCAGTCCGACAAGATTCCCAACACTTGTAAATATGGCTTTCATAATATCGACGTTGTATACCACCAGCCACTGCGCGATTCCAATCCTGATCAACATACGGAGAATCACTTCAAACCGCATCTCTTCCCGCACATCTACACTTTCCGAACAAAAACCAACCACAAAAAATAAAACAACCAGGCTTGAACCAACAGCAACGAAAATCGGTTCAATCCCGGTTATAACTCCCCATGGGCCGCCTCCTTTGAAAGAAGTCGGGGACTGTCCCAGCAGTTCAAACACCATGTTCACCTGCCCGTTCCAAAAGCCGAACACGACCTCAAGAAGCGAAAGGATTGCCTCGCCTAAATTAAAAATATCCATTTACCATCACCTCATTTCCGTATTTGGATATTGTCGTTGTCAATTCCATGAAAAACAATTTGTACCGCAATCAACTAATACCCAGGAATGTGAGGACTGTACTGATACCCGCCATGATCAATCCGGCAACGATGCCCTTTATCGCGGAATTCATGGAACTCGAATCCTGCTGCTGGTAAGACTGGGCAAACTCCATTACGTTTTTTGCAAGGATTATCACGCCAACGGCACCTATGATGGCAATTACGAGATTCTTCAGATTATTCAAAGGTGCAGTCACCACTTCCGCACCAGACGCATATACATTTGTTGTATATAACATGGTTGCCATGGCTGCCCCAGCGGTTATACTGCTGATTCTGTTAAACATTTTTTTCGCTTTTTTCTTTTTTTCAGTCAAATTCTTCACTTAAAATCTCCTTTTCTTTAAAAAAGGGCGCAAAAATAGCAGGTATAAAAGAACCTGCTGCGTGCGCCCTCTATTTTTTGCAACAGATTCCCATATATCTGCCATCTTAGGCATAAGAAATATAGGGAAAAATTAAGATTCTTGATGGCCGGTCAGTTGTTCGCGTATTTCACGCATTTGTCCGGCACTTTTATCTAATTTAAAGTAAGTCAATATATCCTGGTAGGAAAGACCTCCTACCAATCCAAGACGTATTTCTTCTAACTGCTCTAATGTATAATTATTATTTATTAGCATTTCATTAAACTGCTCTTCTGTAATCTGTCCCAAATCCTGCTTTTCTAAATTCTCGATTTCAGTTATTTTGCGGTTTTTTTTCAGTTCATCTTCTGAAAATATCTTTGCCGGCATATCAGGTTCCTGCAATGACAGCAATTCGTCCAGTGTTATTTCATCTATCTGAACATTCAGCCCCTGGTTCCTCTGGCGTTCATAATATTCAAAAGACTGCCGGTTCAGCAATTCGCAGGTTGGCACTGTACTTTTCTCACGGATTGGTGTATGATGATATGGTGGTGCGCCTCCATCAAACGTCTCCTTGAAAAGAGGATGCGCCGGGGTATTGTATTTTGAATCTACAATCGGGTCAAATCCCCGGATAAAGATCAGGCACTTTTTATTATCCAGCTTTCTGGCCTCATCCGGTGTCAGTAGTTCCCTTCCCAGCACATCAAAGTTCCGGCTGCTGCTGCCATTTTTTCCTCTTGTTTCACCAGAACTCCGCTTATCTACCGTAGCCTTCCCGAGCATCTTAGAAATATAATCGTGTGTACTCTGTTCATTCCCGCCAAGGTAGACCAAAGTGTCACAGTTCCCCGGGATGACCTCCCATGTCTTTTCAAACAATGCTTTAATCTGCGCAAGGTTCTGTATAATAATGATCGATGAAATTTCTCGTGACCTCATGGTACTAAGTAAACTGCAATAATCATCCGGTAATGCAAATGGCAATAGGTAAACCTCTGGCACTGCCGCCTCGGGTTTTTCCCCTGCCCCGCACCGTGCATGATAGTTTCCCATCACACGGCGCTCCCCCGACTAAGAACATAATCTCTTAGTATCGGCTTGAGGCTATCCCTCCACCGCTTATTATCACGGTTTCCCTGGTACTGTGCCTCTACTCTCACAACCACTAATGCACTTATTATAGAAGTTTTTCTCCCCCTTCCTTTTCGCTGCAACTACGGTACTTTGTCGCTGATACAGTCAGCTCCCGTATTGGCTGCTTTCCACGTTCCACATAACTTAGGATTGCTACCACTTAGGCCGCTCCTTTAGCCCTGCAAGCATTATCTTCAAGGAAAATCCTCAAGATACCTATGCCCTATAAGCACAGAAGGCATTTCATACTAACAAATTTTACTTTGCCCCGCCTGCGTACCCCTGGTACACCTGCATTTCTACAGGCTATTTGTTTAGAGCCGTACATTCGGAACTTTGTCAGACCTCCTATGGGTCATTCTAGCCATATGGCAGCCCCACCCGCACTGTCACACACAACTCATACCTCTATGAATCTTTCCTCGCCTTTCAGCGTTAGGGTGTGCTTCGCACGACTTCCCCGCGCTTATAACCCCAGCCATCTGTATCTGGCTGACGCTACGTGGAGTATCAGTGAATCCCCTTCCGGGCGTTACCCCATCATTTGAGATTTCAGTTATGCAGTTCTCCAAAGCCATTCATGGCTTTAGGCTGCGGTTTTGTCGGTTATTTCCACCGTTTTGGACGCAGAACGTGTCACACCATTAGCAAACTCATCAAGCATAAAGGTCACATGGATTGGTAATCTTCCTTCGTAAATAAAGTCAGCCTGGAAGTACAGTTCCTGGAATATCTGGCTGTAAAGCAGCCCTACAATGCTGTTGTTCGATTTATCGGAATCCGGAATCACACAAAAAAGAGCTGTTTTTGTCTTTCCGTCACCATTTCTTCCCACCCCTATCTCCGGGATATTGATATCATCATGGTCCAGGATATGGAGGATTTGTGGATTTTCCAAAAAAGCCAGTCTGGAATTTGCACTGATTACAATACTCCGGACCGTATCTGCCGCTCCTCTGATTACTTTATAATACTGTTTGACTGCTGGATGATTGCTGCCCTTTTTACGCTCCAGGCGCTTAATCCTGCGGTCTAAGTCCGATGGCGAGCCATCATCACGTACCTCTGCTTCTCCCAGTAATTTCAGTACCGTGGAAAAGTTCTGTTCACTTTTGGGGCATTCCAGCCAAACATAGTAGAACAGCGCCTGCAGGTATAGCGACTCTGCTTTCTCCCAGAAGGGATCGCTGCTCTGGGAGTTTTTCGGGGTTGTATTGGCGATCAGGTTTGTAATTAATTTTACGACATCTGATTCCTTCCGGATATACATAAATGGATTATAGCAGTCAGACTCTTCCATGTTCAGCAGATTCAGGACTTTGACAACATAACCGTGTTTCTGTAAGAATCCCCCGCAGGCTTTTAAAATTTCCCCTTTCGGATCAGTGATTATATAAGAAGAACGGTTAAGCTGTAACAAATTAGGCTTACAAAAGAAGAAACTCTTTCCCGCTCCACTTCCCCCGATGACCAAAGTATTCAAGTTCAGCTTCGTTTTACGCGAATCCATCCTCATACGGACATTTTGGCTTAGTATGCGGTTCTCTGTCTCGTCCTTCTCGGCTAACACCTGATTCACCTGTTTGATATCTGCAAATTTGGCTGTACCATATTCTTTTCCCGGCATATAGTTTTTTCTGCTGGTCAGATACATGGCAATCGCAATCATATATACGAATTCTGCAAGTAATATCCCCTTAAAAGTTGTATCATTAAAGTAATTTCCAAATGGGCGGGCCATAACCATGTTAAGACGCTCCATAAAGGTATTGATATCAATCCCCTGTTCCCAGATGTCATTAAGAAGATACCCGCCATATGCCGCCAGCACACCACCAAGTACAATCAGCCAGACAGAAGTTTTTTTCTTATTTTCCATTACCTTCCTCCCCGCTTTTTCACTTGGCCTGCCATCTGCAGTTTCCGGTTTTCTTCTTTTTTCTTGTGCAGCATGTCTCTGGTTTCTTTCAAGACTGGATCATAGCTCTGGTTGTATAACTCTTCCCCGGTACGTCTTCCAATTACCTGCCCCTCGTTATTCACCACGCTGTATTCCTTATCCTTTTGAAGATTAGTAAATATTGTTCTCTTCTCCTCACTGATATGGGATATGGAATTTTTATCTATCCACAGGTACTCATTCTTTTTGAACGGAATCCGTGTGAGAATTCTCTTTTCAGTCTCTTCCACCGCAAGGCTCCTGGCAATAAAAATCTGATGGATATTTGGATCGTCTCTGACAGCTTCCTTTGCATGCTGCAGTACCTTCCTCTGGCGGCTATTCATCTCAGACATCTGCTTCTGTGTAGCCTCTGCCTTATGCGGCTGCTCCATCCCCCGCACAATAGGCTCCATGTCCTCCGCATGCTGCCATTTCCCCTGTTTCTCATACGCAGCAAACTCCTGTTTGTCCATTTTAAAGGCCATGCTGCCATCGTCATTGATCTCCAGGATTCCCAGGCTTTCCATATGTTTCAGTACAGGCTCTACTTCCGCCCATGGCATATCTATGGCATTACTGATTTCCCCAACACCCGCCCCTGGTGTCTGTGCCAGATATGTCCCAACTGCCTTAAATCCCCATGGAGAGATGGACTGTTCTTTAGGGGCGCTCTGCTTGTTTGGGTCCGACATATCCTTCTTGTCTATCCCGTAAGTCTCTTTCAGTTCCTTCTCCTCCCCATTATCCAGATAATCCTGGATTGATTCAATCTTGCTCCCCTCGATGTCCCCCATGATTTGATTCACTCTGGGTGTGGCATCAGAATGAAAAAGGATTTCACTTTTACCATCCGCTTTATTGATATCTGGAAGGAGTGCATAGCGGATTTTATATTTATCAGCCAGCTTTTTCACCTTATTAATATCAGTCGTATCAAAACGGAAAACCTGCAAATCGCCTCCTGTTTTAAGAAGGTCTTTTACGGTTGTCCTTCCGGATAAACGTTCCATCTCCACCAACCTGCCGATGAATTTTCCAATATCCTTAGCCGTATGAAGCCCGCCTCCGACAATTTTCATGAATATCTCAATTCCCTCAAATGACACCCGCAGGATTTGGGTAGCTTCCTGTATTTCTCCCATAGAACTCACCTCCTGACTGCTTCATTCTCTTTTTTCTTTTCATCTTCGCGTTTCCGCAGCTCCTCCAGCATCCGGTCCAGTTCATAATCTACATTCTTATCCTGCAGAATTTTCACAAGTAACCGATTTGCTATTTCCTGATTGATATTTGCTACTTCTAACTGTATGATATACTCTTTGATTCTCTCCTGCAGTTCGCTTCCGCCCCGGATGGCATACTGCTCTATAATCCCAGCCTCCAGGTTCCCCTTGGATTTTTCCTTTTCCCTGACCGCAGCGATATGAATGACCGCATCATGCACACAGTCTAAGTCCTGCTGATGGAACGCATAACCTAAAAGTATCCTTTTATCCTCCTGGGTAAATACAAAGTCCTGCTTTTCCATTAAATCCATCATTTGGTAGCACTCCCGGACCATTCTGATATTTAATGACACCACACCAGCCTCACGCATCTGTATGTCTCCTTTCCCGTACCAGCAGCATAATCTCACGCATTTTCCGCATTTTATCAGCGGTCAATTCCTTTTTGATAATCCGCTTTACTTCATCATCGGCCAATCCTGAATCAAAGGCAGACCTGACTTCTTCAAGTTGTTCTGACGATAATCCTTCCGCAGCGATTTTATCCAGAATATCCGATGTCTTCTGCGGGAACAGCTTCTCAAGAATAGTTTTTTTTGTCTGCGGCGGCTGCGGTCTCCAATAAGATGGAGGAACGGTAGGTGCAGTTACCTTCTCTGTCTTTCCCTCAACCACTTCGGCATTTGACCGTGTTCTTACCGCTGTAAGTTCCTCCTCCAGCTTCTTTATCTGTGTTTCCCGCGCTGCAGCCTCTTCCTGCAGTTTTTTGATCAAACCGTCTTTATCTTTTAGGTTCTCATATAAATCCTTAATCTCCTGGTTTTTCTCGTCCAGGACGTGTTCTTTCACCAGTGTTGAGAGCACCTCAAACTTCTCGTTATTCTCTTTAAACTGCTGCAGGGATGTCTCCATCATTTTTATCAGATTTTCTGTATACTCCTTAAACGCCGCGCCTTCTGCTGAATTACCTGCATTTTTTTTGGCCTCAATCAATTGCGTCCTCATTTTTTTCATCCGGCTCGCCGGCAGATCCGGTGTCGCATAGGACATGATTTCTTCCTTCGTGAGCCCAGAGACGGAACCAGAAACAATTTCCGGTATCTGGTACTGGTCAAATGTGCCCTGACAGCACAAATCAACCAGTTCCCCGTCTACATCTTCAAGCATTGCAAAAACGGTCTGACGCATCTGCTCCGCATTAAGCTTTGGGATTGCAACCCGCCGCACGTCTTTAATGCCCAGCCCGTATTGGAAAGCCATCTGTATTACTTCAATCTGGTCCGCCCCCAGCTTTTTACGGCACTCTTCTAAATATTTCTGCTCTTCTATTGTCATATCTGCCTCCTGCAATAAAAAAAGACAAACCAATCGGCTGCCTCTCGATTCATTTCTTATCTTCCTTTTGGGGAATTTGCTTTATTTTTCTGTTTTTCCGCCTTACCTTCCTGCCGAACCTGGGATACTGGTTCAAACTCGCTTTTTCCATGTTCCTCAAGCCACCCCATAATATCGTCAATCGGTGTTACAATAATTTTTTTCATGAAATCATTCGCAGCTATGGCCTGATATCCTGCACCCTGGTTCAAGATAATCATTTTTTCTGCATATTCCGAAATCTTACTATACTGGGTGTGGCTTTCCAGCAATTTGATTTTTTCACGAAAAGACGCAATGAATAGCTTATATGGCATGGATAGGCATGTAATGCCTCGCTCCTCTGCAAATTTTAGTGCGTCTGTATAACTTTTTTGTTCTGATTCAGTCACGTTCCCATCATTGTCGAAAAATTGATACTTCAAATTATTCCTCCTATATATCAAGCAATCCCCTACCGTACCTTTCCTGATCGGGTCGGAACCTTATCCGTTATATTCTCTAAAGAAGAAATAAGAGCCATAATCTTTTCACTGTGAACTTTTTCCAAAACAGTCTCTAAATAGTCTATGATGTCCTGGCGCTTTTCCCTGTCTCCAATATCCCTGTAGATGCGTCTTACCGGATCGGACTGGTTGTCCCCGGCTCTCATGTATCCTGCATCAAGATAATGGATAATGTCTGTTTCCTTCATCACTTCGTTCAGTTCCCATGCCACTTCCGCCATTTCTTCCTTCTTATCTGCTTTCCTGACAGCTCCGACCTCATCTAATTTATCTGCCAGACTCACGCCCTGCTTTCTGTCCTGGTCTGGTAAGAGCGAAGAACGGTACATCAAAAAGCAGGTTAGATGGTCCCTCAATCTATGATTGTCTAAGACCGCTCTAATCCCAGGTATTTTCCCCCCTGCTGGTACTAAATCACGGAAGTTCTCAATATATGCGTCTCCCAGCTTACATTCCAAAAGATATTTTTTTATTTCAGAAGCCAGTTTTTCCAGTTTATCCTGCTCATAGATCACGACTTTCTCCTCCTCTTTCCCTGCTTTTCTGCTTGTCTCTGCTCTGCATTCTCTCCTTTTGCTCCTGCATGATTTTCTTCCCTATCCTCTGCTGTCGTCTTACCTCCGCAAGAACCTCATTGAGCCGGCGATTTTTCTCCTGGAAATTCAGGTACAACCGCTCTGCTGATTCAAACGTGTACCCCATATCCAACAACTGCGTTTTTAGCTGCTCTGCCTGCAGGTATTCTCCCTTAAATTCCTGATACCCCTCCTCGTATAAAGAAACCTCAACCTTCAGTTCCTGAACATTTTCCCAAAGTTCAAATATCTCTGTATTGGCTTCACGGATCTCTTTTTGGTGCTGTTTCTCCTGCCTAAGCGATTTTGCCTGTTCAGCCAATGTTTTCCTGACGTTTTCCAAGTCCCTGTCTGTATGTATCTGATAAGCCGAAATGAAATTATATTTTTCCTGTATTACATGGAGTTTCCGGATATCTTCTTTATATTTCCAGGCATCGGAATAGGGCTGTTTTTTTAGGACGCCCAGCCGATATAACCTTGCAAAATACATCTTCTGATATCCAGTCAATGGGGACTTTCTTCTGGGAATATAACCGGTCACTTTTTTGACTCTGGGCGGCAGTTCCAATACTGGCTCCGGCAGTCCCTTCTCCCTTGCAGATATGGGGATACTTAGCCGTTCCCGCAATCTTTCTTCTGTGTAATCGCCGCCCAGGGTATCCAGCCTGCGTCCCTTATCCATACCTGGCGGCTTTAACAGAATATGCGCTCCCTGTTTTATCTCATATCCCCGTTCCTCCACTCCAATAAGGAACTCATCCCAGTTTTCCGCCTCGGCCGCCACCTGGTCGATGTCACGGCGGATCATATCATTCCAACTAAAATTACCATCTTTACCCTGGTCCCAGATGCGTTCCTTTTTTTTCTTTCTGTTCTGGCGTACTTTATCCATGTCCAGCGTTGCCATATGGTACTCTTCACAGATTTTGTTGACAAGCGGCTGTATGATTTTATCCCAATCACCATTTCGGTAATCATATTTCTTCCCTTCTCCAATACAGCGGACACTATTAAATGCAATATGGCCGTGGATATGATCGGTATCATCATGAAGCGCATAGACTGCCTCAAACTCTTTTCCAAGGTACTCCTCTACAAATTTCCCTATAATCTTCATGGCAACGTCTTTATCAACGGTATCTGCCGCCTCTTCAAATGAGATAATGATATGGTATCCCTGGCGTCCGCCCATCTTATCGTACCTGCGCTTAGTGTTCAACATTTGTTTCAGTGCAGTCTCCGGCAGGCAGTTATGACCTGAAACATACAACCCATTTTCAGTTTTGCTGTCCTTCGTAATATAATTAATCGTATTTGCGAGGTGCTTTGCCTGAAATCCCGACTTTGCACATCCCATGTGCAGAATCTTACTGATAGCCATGCTTAATTACCCGCTATGTCCAAATGGCTGACTACCTGCATGACTGACTCCTTGATCTGCTTCATATAAACATACAGACGTTTTTTATCGGATTCATGGTATAAGCCGCTGTTGTTGTTTTTGACAATTTGGTTGATGTTTATCCCGATATGGTTTATCTCATTCGTGAGATTCTGTAATGCTTCCAGAAGTTCCGGATAATCTCTGGGGCGGTTAGTTATCAGCATCCTCAAATACTGTGAATCGGATAGCCCTCTCTCTTTTGCCTTCCTGTTCAGCTCCTCCAATTCCTCGCTTGACAGCCGAATTTCCTTCCGGCAGTTCATCTTTTTTACACTTCTCAGTCTCTGCTCACATCCTTTCATCGAATAAGCAATAAAAGAAAAGGAAGGAATCACAGCAATCAGCTATATTCCTTCCCTTCTGATACTTTACTTATCATCTTACTGATCTCCGCCCTGCCGTGATATCCACGGGAGGCAGGATTTCCTGTATCTTTCCACGCAGCTCCTTTTGAAAATAAGTCCGCTGGAAAGCGGCATTTAGTATTTTCTCGTCCGCTTTCAATCCTTCCAGGGTTTTACTAAGAACTTCCCATTCAGAGTGTCTGCCTAACTTAAAATAGTCCCTGGTATCAGATATCATCTTGTAGTTCTGCTCACACGCAGCATCAATCACCTGGTCAATATCCGTCTCCAGAGAATCACCAGATTCCATGTCCACCTTATACAATTGTCCGTGGCCGTCTGTTTCCAATGTATAGCCACTTTTAGTTGTATACCCCACTACCTGTTCAGCCTCTGCACGGGTAAGAGGAAAAAGTATATCAAACTCATCAAGATATTCCATTAATTTTCCAGATGTTTCAATTCGTCCCAAATCATCCCCTTCTTTCCATAATTCATTCTATCAACGGGAATTTTTCTTCGCCGGTGTCGCTTTTTGATTTACCTGTTTCCATAAGGAAGTCTGTTCACATATATCGTCTAGCAGTCTCTCATCTTTTTTTAGCTGCTTTATCCTGTCTATGATTTCCCTCGCTTCACTGGTTCCAGCTTTCTCTTCCAGTCTCTGTCTGGAATCTAAGATGAATTCATTGTTCCATTCACAGGCAAGGAATGTAACCTCGTCCATGGTGATTTCTTCTATTTGTTCTCCCTCTAAATCCACCCAATAGAGCTGCCCTTTTTCATCTACGTGTAGCCCATAGGCACTTCCCTCCATATAGTCCAACAGAACCTGGGCATGTTCCTCATTTAGTGAAAATGGTATAGAAAAGTCATCGAGATAGGCCAGCAGTTCCGTGGCCGTATTCAATTGTTTCAAATAATGCCTCCTTGCCCGGTATCCTACCGGCTATGTCCTGATGGCGGCTTCTTATCCTTGTTTTCATACTTTTTTAATACCGCCAGAATCTCACTTATTTTTTTACGGGTCGTCTCCGGAAGTTCCCCCATCTCAACATTTCGCAGAAACTGCGCTTCGGTCTTCCTTCCATATAATGTTGCCAGCCTGCCGTATGTCTCTTTTGCCAGGTCAACTTCGGTATTTCCAGACTGCAGCTTTTCCGCCCAAACCTCCGGCATATGATCCCGGACTAAAATACAGATATCGCAGGCAGCCTGTTGTAAATCCGTGCGCTTTAAAATAGGTTCCTTTTGATCAATAGACCATATACCATTCAGCATGTCCTGCGCCAATCTCAAATCACGCTCATCTGTTCCATTTAGGATTGTATCCACAACCTTCTGTAGCTGCTGGTACTCCTCATCCATTCCCTGTAAAGGAATACTCTTATTTTTATCCAGTCTCTCCATAATGTCGCACACCTCCAAGCCAACAGCTTTTTGTATGGATTCCTTTGTGATGTTATTTTCCCTGCAATATTCCAGATAGGTTTCCAGTCCCCCTAAATATGTAATTTCCTCCAATGGGGTGTCAGCCAGTTCCTCCCATGTTTCATAATGGCCTTCCATTGTCATGGCTGCTATCGTACAATCATCAAATTCCAAATCATAGAACAGGTCATCATCTGTAGTGCACATTCCAATCCGGTAAATATCAGGCTGATCTTCCTTAGCGTACACATTGAAAAATAACCTGGCTTCATCGGTGCTCGCAACTGCTGCATATTGATATGGGCTGCCCTTCACCCTGTCCTTATTCAAGATATACAGCAGGGTGTATTCTCCAAAGTGGTTTCGTTTCAGATACTCCTTACTGTCATAGATCAATCTCTCAATTTCTGTCTGTTTTGCTTCCATATTCCACCTCACCTATTTCTTTATCAACGGCTGTTGTGTCTGCTCTCCAGGTGCGGCTTATGGGCAGTATCCTGTTTTTCCAGATCTGCCATCTTAAATAAATCCAATACCTCCCACCCAGTAGCAGCCTTAATAGCCGCTGCTGAAATGTTGTTCTCTTTACAATATTCCAGGTAATCCGCTACCCCCCTCTTATGGGGGATTGCTCCAATGCCCCACCTGCTCAGTTCCTCCCAGGCATCCAAATGGCCATCCATTGTCATTGCAGCAATTTTGTACCCCTCCTCCAGCATCCCAAACAGATATTTATCTGTATATGCGTATCCAATATTAAATTCAACAGTCTTATGCGCAGAAGGGGAAAAACTGATTGCCCTGTCCTGCCCATATTCTGCCAATCCCTGATAGATGTCCTCTCCGTGCGCCTCCTTTTTTAAAATATGATAGATAATGGCTCCCTGGTACTTTTGCGAATCTAAAAACTCTTTGTTTTCACAAAGCACTTTGAGTTCATCCATCTGGGGGTTTTGTATCTTTGGGGGCACACTATTTAATTCCGTCAGGACTCTTGCAATCTGTATTTCCAGCCCATATTCTGGCTGCTTGCGTTTCAGATAGTCAAGCCAGAACTGCATAAATTCCTGTTTCTTCTCTGGATTATTTATTTCTCTGCACATTCTTTCCACCGCATGTGCCTCTGATTCTCCGGGTAAGCGCGCTGCATTCCATTCCCCACCCCCAACAGCGTTCAGCATATTGCAGATATCCCTGGATAAATCCTTCCCCATTCCCAGTTCTCTCACCTCATGTATCCCTGATGCTTCAAACTTTTCCGGTTCATATTTCAATGTCTTGTCTCCTCTTTTCTAAATAACCGTTATAGCCAGTTTTCTTACCCTGCCCTTTACATGGCGGTTTACCTGCCATTTCAGTTTTTTCACTATCGAGTCCTTTTTCTGTCTGCCTGGCTCACATGATTCATATAATCCTGCTTCTGTAATTTTACCTCATCAAGCAGATCTCCTACACTCCATCCGATAGACGCTGTAATAGACGCCGCTGTGATATTTCTTTCTTTACAGTAAATAAGGTAATCCTCAAATCCCTCTCTATGGGGCAACGTGTCGAGGCCCTCCCTGTCAAGTTCGTCCCAGACATTAAAGTGGCCATCCATCGTAATCGCCGCTATTTCATAGCCTTCTTCCAGCGGTTTAAACAGATCCTCATGAACCGATGTATCACCTATATAAATTTCAGTAACTTCTTCCTTAGAAATAGAAAAATATACTGCCATTTCCTGCTCATATTCAGCAACTCCCTTGTAACTGACGGCCCCATCCTGTTCTTTTTTTAGGATATAGTAAATACTGGCATCATGATACTTTTGAGAATCCAAAAATTTTTTATTTTCTACGAGTACCTTGATTCTCTCCATAAATGGAGTTTCCATGTGCGTAAAACCTTTGTTCAGTCTTGTTAAAACTTCCGCAGCCTGTATTTCCAGTTCATATTTGGGCCTCATACGTTCCAAATAGTCAATCCAGAATTGCATGAACTCACGTCGCTTCTCCGGATTCTTTATCTCCTGATAGGTACGTCTCACTACGTCCGACTCCGATTCTCCCGGTAAACGCATCGCTTCCCATTGCCAGTAATCAACAGATTTTGTCATTCTGCAGATATCCCAGGCTAGATTTTTCAAAAAGTCTGGTTCTCTATTTTTGTCAGGATATCCATATTCCCATAGTTCTCCGATCAAGCCTTCTGTCTGCCTTGTAACCTCAATGCTTTTTGCACGGCTTACATTATATAAGTAATCAATAAGCAGCTTCCTGGCATCCGCAAACCGAAGCGTATCCAGAACATTATCGGTTTGGTTGTAAGGATACGGCTTATAGAAAAATGGGGTAAAAATGTCTCCCAATGGTCCTCTCTTCATGAATTCGTCCACGTAATCTTTTAATAACGCAAATTCTTCTGGTTCATATCTCAATACTCTGTCTCCTTTAATTTCACAACTGCAACCTTATTTCATAAAGGCATCTACATTCCTACTTAACGGCTTTTGGTCTTATGTTGGGGTCTCACTGCTTTCATAGAATGCTCACCACGGTTTTGTAAATTATTCTGTAACTGCCCACTCTCTCCAACTGACAATAAGTTATTTTCCAAACAAAAAGCCGTATATTTTCCGAATCCCTGCATGTATTTTAATTCGCTCATATCTATTTCTCTCAAATGATTCCATATGGCCAGACTCGCCTCTTTTGTTACCTCCACAATCTGATATTCCTCTTCCAGAAGTTGGAACAATTTTTGATTTGTCATACATTCTGTTTCGGAAATAGTTTCCCTTTTATAGCTAAACGGATCAAAGAATTCCATTTCGTCGTCGTCACTCTTAATACACACTAAATAAGCCGGATTTCCTTCATGATCCTCTTTCACAAGAATATAATATAATTCAAGCACATAACAGATACCTTCTTCTCTGCGTCTGTCTATTGCCTCATTCAATCTCTCTACGGATATCACGGGCCATTGTTCCAGCGCTTCTATTACTTCCCTCATCGGTTCCCTATCTATATAGAACCTTATATCACTAAGGTGTTCTCTCCAATATTCCGCCAATTCATGGCGTTTTTCTGGTGTTTTTATTTGTTGGTATATTCTGCGGACTACATCAGATTCAGACTCCCCGGCATGACGGATACGCTGCCATTCCATGTCGCTTATAGACTTCACAGCCTTACACATATCCCAAGCTAAAGTTTTCAACGAATCAAGCACGATACCATTTCTAAGGTGACCAAATTCGCCCAAACTGTCTAATACGCCGTGGATTAAATCATATGTCTCCCTGTTCGTTGCTTCTTTTCTTTTATCCAGCAAAAAGTTAAAAAGTTCTATCCTTGTATCCGCAAGTTTCAGTGAATCCAGCACATCGCCTTTAGGTACATAGGTAAAATCAAGGAAAGCATTTTCAAGTGGAATTTTCTCAAAGAGACCTTTTACCTCTTTCTTTAGCTGTTCAAAATCCTCCTGCTCATATTGCATAAATATATCCCCTTTCATTGGGGGGCCGGTCCGGACTGGCTTTGCCAGTCCTCTGCAAGATACGGATTTTGCCGTACAAAATCCATCTTGTTAGGGGAGATCCCCTAATACCCCCATATCAGCCTCAAAAAGCTGATATCATTCACAATTTTTTGCTATCAATTCCGCGGATATTACGCGAAAATCTGATAGCAGAAAAGGGAAACTGACAGCAGTTTCCCCTCAAATCACATACTGCCTGCTATCAGCTTCATATATCTGATAGCAGGCAGTATGGAGTATGATATCATCAAAGGCTTTGTGATATCACATTCCAAGGTTATCTGCTATCAGTCAATTAAACCTGATAGCAGAATTCCACTTTTGTTTTTGATACTAGGTTGCCGCATTTGATAGCATCCCTTGACCTGCTGTTTAAAATAGTTCTGTTTTTCCCAATCCATTCTGCATTGATGTTCTTTATATTAAGATTTTATATCTCTGTCATTGACGGTTCCCATAAAATCGTTCCAGTGCTTTCTCGAAGGCACCTATCCCGGAAAAAAAGCTTCCTATCTTTACATCTTCAAACAGGTAAGGCATAGCGCTATATAAAGCTTCAAAAATACTGGTTAAGACATTCACTACAATCGAATTTCCTGCCTGCTTATATGCCTGGCTGTTACTGATGCCCGCTTCCAGGACCTTCTGGTAATCTTCATCATCAAAACCCATCAGCCTGAAGCACTCTAATGGTGTAAGCCGCCTGATACGAAGGATTGATTCCAGCCTGCACAGGGAATTTCCCTGCGCAGTGATTGTCGGGCAGATGGTCCCATGTCCCTGTACCCGGCCCCGTTTTCCGGCAGCATTCGGATAGGCGATATTTACAACTCCCTCTGCCATACATTCCTCGTAGCCTTTTACGGTGTCCTGCCGCACCAGAATGATGTTATCCTTCTGTACGGAGGTAATCGCATAGCTGCACCAAGGCTTATCCTTTAGTTCCAGGTGCTGTTCGACTCTTCCCTCTTCATTATATCTTCCACGGATTGCCCCCACTTGCAAAATCTTTGTCTGGTCGTGGCTCGCAAGCTGGGTATTGGCAGTTCCCATCCCTGATAGTATAACACTCTGTTGGGAATTTCCAATACTTCCGACCACGGCTATTTTATTTCTTCCGGCACCGCTTGCCAGCAAAGTAGGGCTGGAACCGATTGCAGAGTATACCCTGCCAGTCTGGGGATCGCCAAGATACCCCTGAACCTGTCCAACTTTATACAGTTTATTTTCCCACTGTTTCAGTTCCTCTTCCCCAGGCATATACAGAAGCGCTTTCCGCTCCTTCATGTCTGTAATCAGTTTCTGCACTTTATCATCTGACAGATAATATTTCTCATCTACCTCATCTTCAAGGATATCCATCAGCCGCCTCCCGTTTTCCATTGGCTCTGGGAATACGAATTTTCCATTATCACATTCCTTTTTAATCAGGACGAGGTATACCCGTTCCCGGTTTTGCGGAATCCCATAATTTTTCGCGTTCAATATCTTCCAATAGGTGTTGTATCCATATTCCTGCAATTCCTGCTCAAATAGACGGAATGTGCTGTTTAGAAACCTTGCCTGAACAATATTTTTTACATTCTCATAAATTCCAAACATCGGCTTTACTTCCCGGATAACCCGAAGCCACTCTACAAGGAGAGAGGACCTTGTTTTATCCAGATTCTTTGAGCCGCATTTTTCACAAAAATCCCGTTTGCTCCAATGTACCTGCAGCGGGTTTACCTCATGCCCGCAATCTCTGCACCTCCAGACGGAACCGGCCAGCTTCCCACTTAGGGAGAAATCCTGACACGGGCTTCCACCGCAGATAAAGTTGAAATAAGGTAGCTTTTTCTCATCAACTTTCGTAATATCCCCAAGGTTGGCACTCTCGTCAACCCCATGTATGGCGCAATAACTTTTTACTGCATATTTGTCAAACTCACAAAAATTTATTAATTTATAATCCAATTCCCTTCTTAGAGGGTGTAGCTACACATTTTACCCGGGATTACCTCTTACCTCCTTTCAAATGTTTGAATGTAATCAGTTTCCGAATAAGTTACGAGCTACTGGTACAAATTAAATTTCTATGACTGCTGAATTTTTATTGGATTGGGCTTAACCACCCCCTTTCAAAGATTTGCCTTCATCTTATCTTGCCTTATGTCTCGTTTTTTTCTCTATCTGTGCCGCCGGTTGGATTGCAAGGCTTTCGGCATCAAACTGGAACACCATATTAGAGACCTGGACAGGGAACACTTCTGCTCTTTTATCCATCTCATTGCTCTTTTTTACTATTTCCTGCAAAGTTTCCAAACTGTGTCCTGATATTGGACAGACAAGGATTTTATCATTTGATAACGGCATAACATACAGGTCATCATCCAAACGCCTTGAGATTTCACTCAAACCCTCGGGATAGAACATGATTGCAATCCCATTCTCGCTGTACACCCCGTAATAGTCTTTTGTGTCTGGAAGCGCCCCGCTTAATGCCCCTAATGTATGAGCCAGAACAGCTCTGCTCGTATCCAAAACCGTCTGAAAGCGTTCATTCATATCGAAATATTTGACTTTATCAAATAATTCCTGTACCGTAAGTCCCCACTGCTTTAAATGTTCATTTTGGACAGGTCTTTTATAATCCAGAGGCCACTGTTCATCCTCGTCATAGACTTCATCAAAGAACTGAAAATATACAGCCATATCCCCAACAGGCAGATATGGTATATCATTCCCTTCCAGCTTTTCGGCTGCCTTTTCAAAATTAGCCGCCCAAATCGTAACATTTTCTAACTGCTCAATCGTTTCAATAGCACGCTTTTTTTCAAAATAATCGCAGATACTGCTTACCTGGGCCGTTAATTCGCCTTCTTTCCACTGTCTATATAAGCTATGGATTGACAATGACTGGCTACACACAGGCGGCTGCATAAGTTCAAGGGCTATTTCCTCATTGTCCGTACCTTCTGCTATTACTATCAATCTCTGATGCTCTTCATCAATGTGACGCCCAAGTTCTGTAATCAGTCCCTGTTTATATTCTTCATATGTCATTCATTTACACCCTTCAACCATTCGCGTATGGTCAGCAATTTGTTCTTGTTCTCCGATGGTGAATAGTGGAAACCATGACTTGATATGGCATACCCAGCCAAGCTGTGTCGAACCTGACGGTTCCCATTCTTGTGGACATCTTCAATGGAAAATGCTGGTGCCAGTGCTCCCATAGTATCAGGCAGGATATAAGCCTCCCTCTCTGAATATGGCAAAATATAAAAGCTATCCGGCATCAGGCGGCTAAGTTCCTGTAAGGTATCCCAGTATAATACACTTGCCGCTCCTCCAGGTCCCGTGACCACATAACCAAGGCTATCCTCTGCCTCTCCATTGTTCAGACAGCACGAAATACCTTCCAGCACATTTTCAATCTTCTCACACAACGGATAGATTTTGCTCTCCATGGATACCAGCGAATGTTCCAGTACAAAATTATGAAAATCACTTTTTCTCATTTTCCAGGATGCCAGATGTTTATTGGTTACTTCTGCCTGATAATAACGCCCGTCTCCCAGCGGTGCGTGAAACATATAGTAGAGCACCATGTCCCCCATAACCTGGTAAGGCATATCATTCTTTTTCAGGGCTTCCAGGTCACTTCTATGGTTTGCGGCATATACTGCCACATATTCCGGCTGTTCCAACTGGCCTACTGCAATACGCAGATCTTCCGCTTCCGCATCAGAGAACACTTCCATCGCCCGGTCTGCCAATTCCTCTTCCCAGGTGTCAAACATCTCCGCTCTCAAAAAAGCCTCCCTTACCGGAATGACGGGGCAGTACCGCCCCTCCTGCTCAAATAAAATTGTGATTCCCTCGGTCGGGAGACCCCTAGCCACCGTTCTAACTTCCCCGCGAATTGCGGAATCCTCAAAAGCGGAACGAATACATTGCTGGTAAGCATCTGAAAACTGTTTATATAATTTGAGGTTCATATTCTTATCTCCTTTATGATTAAATGAAAAAAGCAGGTTCTTTTCTGAATCGCTCTGAAAAGTCACCTGCTATGGTTTTTATTCACTTTTGGCTTCTGCCGCATCCTTTGACTTGTTTTACGGATCTCATCTGTTTTCCGGCTATAAACATAAATATAATCGGATAAATCTTTTTCCCTCTGCTGAAAACCATTTTGTTTAGAGTCGTAGAGGGTTTCCTGAATCCATTTTCTTCCGTCCCTGTTTTTATTTGATAATGCCACGCATTGATTGATACTTGTAGGAAATAGTATCATATCGCCACCCAGTTTATCTGACAGCTCGTGTACTTTTTCTTTGTATAAAAAAGCAGAAGCACCCCAGTAAAAGCTCTCTGTTGTCATAATGTAGATATCCTTCTTTTCCGGTTCTGTCCCAAACGGTTCCACGGAAACAGCCCTTTGATTTTCCGGATTATCAAGCGACCACTGATAAAGGGTATCAAAATCCATTCCAAACTCATTCAGCATTTCACTTGTCACTCTTAAATTAAGGTGCATATCTTCAAGCAAACAATCTGTTGAATGATAAATAATCCTCAATACAATGGCAAGGTCCCCGTCTCCATATAGCTTATGTGGGAAATTGTCCAATACCTCTTGATTTCTTTTCGCGTTCATCAATGTCGGAACTACTAGATTTGGCGATAACACCCCCATCTCTTTAAATGCGGCTTTGGTGATCCGGTCATCCCGCAATAAAAACTCTAGCGAATTCCTGACTACCAGCCACAGGGGTTCTCCCAACTGTGTATGACGGTTATATGCTACAAAAGGAAATATTTCTGAGCCTTTCTCTGGGCTGCCCTGTAAACTGATCACACAGCCATCCGAAATATGGTCAGGCAGCACCACCTTCCACCCTAATCCCATCTTTTGTAAATTATTGTTTAATTCATATACAAAGGTTTCATAAAATTCCCTTTTCTCTATGATTGAATATCTATCGTTTCTCAAACCCTCCCCCTATCTGCCTCGTTTTTTCGTTTCTTTTAACTGGCTGGGAGTAATCATACGAAACTGTGCGGTTTCACAATTATAGTGGTATAGATTCCCAGACAGGGGCTTTATACTTCCAGTGATTACCTCTTTACTACTGTGTAGTGCATTAGATATATAATCTATGCCCTTTTGGTCTAAAAGCGGCATTGCCAAAAAATGGTCAACGCTCATAGGAACCAATAAGATATCATCCCCCATAGTTTCTGCAAGTTCATACATTCTGGTTTTGTAAAGAATACCTGCAGCGCCTAAATGTTGACCAGTATTCGTTACCACATAGAAGGGAGGTAAATCCTCTACTGTTTCATCGGGTGATATAATATCTATCATCTTGTGCAACTCTATCATCTGTACAGACTCAACATTCCTCGGATTATCCAGGGCCATTTGATAAAGTTCATCATACCTCAGCCCCCATCCCTGTAAGATATCGTCTGTTACCACAAGGTTGAGATTGATACCGCCCAGGGACTGATATGCAATTTGAAGTATAACTGCTAAATCTTCAAACCTTGAATATGGAACGGTTTTCAATAGTTCCTCATTTTCCTCTGTGTTCATAAAAGTGGGAATTACCATATCTGCATGAAAAAGCCCCATATCCATCAGTGCACATTTTGTGCTCTCATCATCAAAGAAATCCTGTGTTGCTTTCCGTGCAGCGACTCCCCAGGGCATCCCCTGCAAAAACTCCTGGTAATAATCGTGAACTTTAATCGGAGGAAAATCATGCCCTCCACCATGGATTACCACCAAAACTTCTTCTCTGCCGCCTGTGTTCTCATACTTAGCCCGCCATGGAACACCCAGCATTTTTAAATTATAGTTGACTTCATGGGTAAAAAACTGGATGAATTCTTCATATTCCATCTTTGTCTGTCCTCCTTGAGATTTTATCTGCTTTGCTTTTTACCGACCAGTGTTTTCTCATGATTCATAGTTGTCTCCAATTTCTGATCAATGACAGCCTGTAATTGTTCTATACCACCCTTGAGCCTGTAAAACTTCCCCTCTGTATACGAATAAACCTGCCTGGACAAAAATAACCGCGCGTCCGTATCCTCCGTATACTCCCGGATTTTTCTTTGTACCCACATATCCTGTATACGGCTTTCCGGTAATATGGCCGCTTTTCGTTCTGAATACGGTACGATTATGACCCGCTCATGAAAAGCCTCTTCAAATTGACGCAGCACTTCGGGGTAAAGTATCGCCCCGGCACCGTTCAATCCATACAGCTCATATGGCGCATTGTAGATATCTTCTGCTCTTGCAATCACAGGTATATGGCCAAAATCATATGGTTGAAGGCTTTCCACCCAGTCATAAGCACAGGCACCGATTTTCTGTGCCTCGCATTGCCTAACAATATTGAATAATTCTTCGGCTGAAAACTTCCATTTTAGGAGATGGTCTTTTGTTACAATACTTTCCATTGTACCGCCGAAAGGCAGCTCATAATCAAACCTGAAATATACTGCCATGTCACCTACTGCCAAATATGGTATACCCTTACCCCGCAGGATTTCTTTGCTTTTCTCAAAGTTTGTTACACAGGCTAAAACACTTTCTATGCATTCCACCTGTTCTCTTTGTACTGTACCAAACTCCCGGAAACAATCCAATGTATCCTTCACAATAGAAAACATTGGTCTAGCATTTTTGCAATAATCCGAATAAATTTCCTGAAGGTCTATGCAATGACAGATTTTATCGCCTAAATCCAGGGTTGCCTTTTCCAGCGATAACCCTTCCCCTATCACGACCGGTCTGATGGAATAACCATGCTGGTCTAAAAGTTCTGCTATTTTTTGTAGATAAGCAACCTTAAATTGGTCATAGTTTATTAAGTTCATCAATCCACTAACCCACCTACCTATCTCAATTTTTGTTTCTCAATTTTCGGAGGAACTGCATGAATCAGGTTTCTGCTTTCCAGATCGTATTTAAAAACCCGCTCAGATAGTTTATGGCGTATTTCCCCTGTTTCTTCTTTCATTATATTCTCACTGGTCAGGCTCTCATATAAGTCTGACAGATTCCCAACACTTTGCGCATGGACATAAGCACCAAAGGCATCATTGGGAACAATCAGCATCTCGTCCCCTAATTTATCATACACCAGTTCCATAACTTTCGGATAGAAGATTGCACCAAAGCCATTCACACCATAGACATTGTAGACTTGCTTCAGTTCCAATGGCACACCATCCGCCGGCCTAAAAAGGATTGTTTTATCATTTTCATATCTGTTTGTAAGTGAATCGTACATATTTACGATACCCACTCCTATTTCATTTGCATCCTTGTATCTGACTTTCTCAAAAAGTTCCTCCACACCGATTCCCCATTTTTCCAAATGCTCTTTTGTAACATCTCCGCAGTACGATCTCTCCCCTCTTTCAATACAGAATTGGAAAGTGACCGCCATATCCTGATATGGCATATATGCAATGTTTCCCTCCACCAGTTTATCCTCATATTCTGCCAAATTCATAGGATATATAAGTACATGCTCTATCTGCTCAAATTGTTCGCGCGGTATCCACTCATCCCCATCAAATATACCCAGAATCTGCGTGACCGCCTCGTCTAACTCGTTGTTCTCAGCAACATAGCAGTTAAGATACACCAATTCCATCGGAATACTGGGGCAAACTAACTCCCCTCCACCTTTCAGCATAATGGCTTCAAATGGCGTGCCTTCAGCTATCAGCTTCAGTTCCTCCCCTCTGTCTCTTTCTTGTAGCTGGTCTTGAAATTCATCAATAAAATCCTCTCGTAATTCGTCATATGCTTCGTTCTCACTATAATAATACATCTATCTCCTTCCCTTCTGGCCGTCTGCGCTTCTCCCGATTAAAGCGGTTTTCATTTCACTCTATGCTTTTCAATGGTATGTTCCATTGCCGGGACCAGGTTTTTCCTGCCGGTATCGTACTTAAATATCTTCCCAGAAAGTACAAGGTGCCTATCGCCAGTCACCAGTTTCACACGATTGTCCTCCTGTAATTCTTCTTGCAGTTTTGCAGCACTCATAATATCCGGTGTCTGAATATAAGCCGTATAGGTTTCTTCAGGTACAATCAGCACTTCACTGCCCATTTTTTTTACTACCTGCTCCATCACTTTTGGATAAAGGGCAGCACCAAAGCCATTGACGCCATACAAAGCAGCCTGCTGTGAATCCTCTGATTTTTTTCCCACCTGCTCTATGGTTTTAATTTCGCCCCAAATTTGCTCCAGGTCTTTATACCTTACTTTTTCAAAGAGTTCCTTTGCATTTATCCCCTGCCTATTCAGCCATTCCCTTGTAACATCCCTGCGATACGACCTCTCATTGTCCTCAATGCAGAATTGATAAGTGATCGCCATATCTTCGAAGGGAAAATATGCAATATCATTTTCTTCCAGCTTATCCCTGCAATGTGATAGATTTACCGGAAACACTATTACATGTTCCAGTTGTTCCAGCCGCTCCGGGGATATCCATTCTGCCTCATCCTGAATCTCCAAGATAGTAGATACGGCCTCATCAATCTCTCGAATGGCAAAAATATAGCAATTTCTGTACACCAGTTCCATAGAGATACTGGTACATAATAAAGGTCCATTCCCTTTGTATGTAAAGGATTCAAAAGGAGTACCTTCCGCCACTATTTCCAACTTCTCCCCATTTCCTCTGCGTTCTAGCTGTGCCTTATATTCTTTAATGAAATCCTCCCGGACTTCCTCATATGCATGGTTTTCATCATATTCGCGCATTTTGGTTCTCCTCTTCGTCTATTTACCATTTCCTGCATCTGTAGACTCCCGTACCGACTCTTAGACCAGGGTTTTTTTCACCAATGAAGACTGGTGCACCGTCAGGGTTTTACTCTTGAGACTATAATACAAAACCGACTCTGACAACGGATGGCTTACAAATCCCTTTAAGGATTTTTTTCTTTCGAGACGCATCTGAAGGTCAGCAGGTGTATACTGGTCGGCGGCATATATAGCGGTTTCCTCTGCTGTTACTGGAAGCAGGTACAGATCCGTGTTGACCATTTCTGCAAATTCATCCAGAATATTCCTATAAAGCATGCCTGCCGCGCCTCCCGGACCTGTCAGCCGCCAGGCACTTGCGCGTTCATTTGTAATCTTTCCTCTCCCAAGCGTAAAGCCTGCCTCCAAGCCTTCCCGTATAACGGCTGCAACCGGTTCAATCTGCACACTATACTGGGAGAAAGCATTGTCTGACACGCACGCATGCAGTTGATCTACATGCATTCCCCACCGCTGTAAGTCCTCTTCATCTACGGGCATGGTGTATACAAGTTTTTCACTTTCCTCTTTCACACGGAACCGATAAAAGATACACATATCTCCCAGTCTGGTATACGGCAGCTCCAATTCTTCCAGCCTCATCTGGTATTTGTTTGCATTCACTGCATGGAACTCTACAAACAATGGATTCTTGACCGTATCCATCTTCAATCGGATACCTCCGGTTTCCGCCGTCTGAAATTCCTGCAGTGTCTCCGAAGCCAATATCCTGACTGGCAGCATTTCATACTGGCTTCTCAAAAACAGTTCCTCTATGCTGACCATAGGGCAGTACCTATCCTTGAAAGTCATTGTGATTGATTCACCTGGTAGTCCTTCCATAACCAAGTTCAACGCTCCTAACGTTTTGCTTTTCTCCATCAGGTCAATGAACTGATAGAGAAACTCTTCTTTGAAATTAAAATAATCCATACTATCTCCTTGCTTTTATGAAATTATCCGATTGCCTGTTTCCGGTCCAGATTGCTATTCCTGTTCAAATATTGAATCACTGCCTTTTTTCTTTCTGCAACAAGAAATTCATTCCAATCTTTCCCATATGGCGGGAACCGGACTTTAACGTGATATCCCATCTCTATATATTTCTTGCGTATAAGTGCCGCTGCTTTCCGGCCTGCCTTATCATTATCAAGATACAGGCTTATTCGTTTAATCTGTGGATTTTCTAGCAGGAACCGGTCCAATGCCCCGTCCCAGGTTGACCCTAATGCCAACTTGTTTGACTGCCCATCACGCTTATAATCCATATAAGACATCAGGTCAATGGCTGCCTCAAATACCTTGACTTCTTTATTTTTCTTGTTTCTTACATTGAAACCATAGGTTTTATCGTTGTTCTCCACGTCCCCTTTAAACGGGTTTCCATAATTATCCACCGTTCCCCTCATACTGGCAAACCGTGCTGTACCAAAGGAATCCCTGCCAATAAAAACCACGTTATGATATCTGCGTGTTTCATAAATCAGCTTTTTTTTAACGAACCAGTCAACTACTTCTTTGCTCAGGCAGCGCGTTTTTAACAGATAGGCATATAACCTCCGATAATTGTCGTTTGGTTCGGGAAGCACAAACTCCCCTTTCCCTTCTTGTTCTTTATTTTGCTCTTCCTTTCTTCTCTCGTGGTTTTTCCTGCTTGTATCATCTTTAAATGATTTATCCTCATACCGATAACCGGCCTCGTTCAACAAATAGATAACCGCCTCACGAAAATCCATATAGCAAAATTGTCTCAGAAACTCAATGTTATCCCCGTTGTGACCGTCCTGGCCCTCGGGTACGGAAAAACGCAGCCAGCTCCTACGATTTTTAATCCTTATAGAATCATGTTCTTTCAATGTATAGTAACTGCCTACCCGCTTCACCGTGAAGCCCTGCCTTTCAGCAATAGACACCAGGTCCACGCTTCTGGCTATCTCTAATTCTTCATCTGTAAACTTCATAGCACCACCTCCTGAATCAGAGTTTAAAATTTCATGTCAAAATAACTGCTGATTTCCGGAAAGTCTCTTTCATACTCCTCCAGATACGTTCTGCAGGCGCTCCCTTCTTTTGACAAGTGGCAAAATTCACGGAAGCTCATCTGCTTATACATCTGGGGCTGGTTACACCACCTGGACAGGTTTACATACATTCCCCGGTAAGGTGATTCCTGATATTTCTCATACCGCATGATATATGGATACGCACGCACCCCCATTAGAATCCGGATACGCTCAAATGCCTGTAAGATATCCTGTTTCCAGAAAGTCCAGTCATATCTTCCATCTGCATCAAACCCAGTTAATACATAGAACTTGATCCTTTTTGATTCCTGGAATATTGGGTTTATGATCTTCATCTTTTCTATGACTGTTTCTTTATCCTTGATATTGTCAAAGGCAAATAATAAGTCGCCATCCAATCTACAAGATGCCAGTTCCCTGGATTTTTGCCTGGTAATCAGCCTGATATCCAGTCCTTGCCGGAACTGGACCGGACGGCCGGTTTCCCGTAGTTGTCCCAATAATGCACTCCACTCCCCACATGCCAGAAAATTATCATCCAGCAGACAGATCTTCTTTTTCTGTGGATTGTAAAATTCGTACACTGGGCTTGCAGGAACGGATACCGTTTTATTTTTGTTCACACAAAAAGGGCATTGCCTAAAGCAGCCCCTTGTTAAAAACCCAATAGAATAATCCCGATAATACTTATACTTCTTACTCTTTTTTCCTTCTTCTCCCTTACCTTTAAGCCAATCCGCATACAGACTGTAATCCGGCATGGCATGCTCTATTTCGTAGGGCAGCTCGGGAGCCTGGTCTAAATAAAACCCAGTACCTCCATATTCTACATTCTCCATCTTTAAGACTTCCGGCGGATACCTCGTAGCCGTAAAGACCTTTGACAGATATACCTTATCAAACTCATTGAAGCCTGAATACTCCGTCAGCAAATGTATCTGATCCCCCATCTGCTTATGGAATCCGCTGATCTTCATGCATGCCAGATTCGGCATGCGGTGCCTGTTCTTATCCAATAAATCAGCATCTATAATTCCGATTCTCGACTCTCATCACCTTCTTTACACAAATTTTTCATCCATCTTTGCTTTTTACATTGCGGTGCTGTTGTATGTCTGCGCCTGGCAGGTGTATCCCAGGAGCCGCCCCCTGCAATCTCTTTCTCACATTCCCACCCTGCCGCTTTTAAGGAAGCACCGGATTCAGAGATAAGGATATAAGTGATAATCCGCTCATATCCCATCTCTTTTGCAATCCGGGCTACCCGCCCGTATAGGAAGCTACAGGCATTGGCTGTACCGTCTGTGCAGCAACGCGTTACTTCCAGCGTTTTTCCATCGTCTAAATGCCTGGATACTGGCCTGCCGCACTGTATCACGCCACATATTCTGCCATGCTCAGTACATGCGACACGGAATTTGTCCCGGTATACAGGGCTATGATGCCTATGATTCTGCGCGACATATTCATTTGCCGCCTTTAACTCAATCGGTACTGCTTTCATTCACTTTTTTATATAAATTAGTTCCGGTTGGAACGTAAACCTCCTGTTGTTGATTTATTGTTTTAGTCTGGTCCCATGTCCATAAAATCCGCGAGGCACAACTGTCCCTCTACATTTTTATCCTCCATCCACCACCGGAACACGTCCTCTCCGTTCTTCCACTTAGTAGGTTTCCCCGCCGCATGGATTGCCACTAACATTTTATCAAACGCCCGGATATAAGCTGCCTTATACTTTGGGAAGTCAGCAAACTCTTTGTAGCGGTTTTTTCCAGCCATCGGGCACCCTACACAGCCAACTCTTTTATAACCCATATCATAAAGCGGATTATAAGGCATATGGTTGGAACGGATATAATCCCAGATGTCTTTATGTGTCCAGTCAATGATTGGGTTGGACACTACCCTGCCACGGATTGCACACCGCTCAATAACCAGCCGCTTATCATCGTTGTCGTTCATCAGAGTAATCCTATTCTCGACTTTTGGGGCAGCCGCTTCTAACTGTCCCCTTTTGGACCGTTTGGTGCTTTCGTCCCAGCGCACACCTGTTGATACCAGTCTGTCCGGTGTTGTGTTCTCTTTTAGGATTTCACAACAGTAACGCTGCATCCTGGTGGGCGGCATCTTCTTTTTGACAATCAACTGCCACATGCTCAGTGGCGGCATATGGATAATACATGGGATTCCCTTTTCTTTTAAACCTCGAAATTTCTCCCTGATATAGTACACCGTATCGGGAGCATCGACTGTTGTATGAGAATTGTGGGCCTCAAATTCAACTCCTGACCGGATAAACAAATCCAGAAGTACGTCAGAATCCTTGCCCCCACTGTAAGTACAGATTATGGGGGCATCATAGTACCTCTTTGACATTTCACTTGCTAATTTAATCCGTTCAATGCTCTTCGTCTCTAAATCCAATAAGCGTCGAAGAGACTATCGTTTTACGTGGCCACAACTTCTTATCCCTCCTTTTTGCATTTCTATTTAGATTTTTACCAGAGGAATCTATGAAACCTCTCTACTTGAAGGGATTCTGTTTCCTTAATCTGTCCTATATTATGGACATATCCAGGCCCTGGTCATCTGCGACAGCTGGGACTGTTTCTAACAGTTACTTTTTCTTTCCATGGCTTTATTTCCTGGACCTTATGGATTCTTTCACATATATCAGCGATTCTTTGATACTCTGCGTCCGTCTTATCCAGTATTGCAAGCAATTCCTTAAAATACTCGGACGCTTCTTTACAGCCCTTTGGTTCGGACAGCCATTGATATGTCTCATGTATCCGGTCCTGCGGTGTTTTTTTTACTTCATCTTCGTCCGTAAGCCCAAATGGTCCAAGGTCCATCACAAGGCTGCTTACATCCTCTGCCAATCGCAGGATATCTTCCATTGCTTCTTTCTCCATGTGTTTATCCTTTCTCACGATTACAGATTGGATTTCTTTGTTTTACCGCGCTGTGCTACTATCTTTCTAATCTCCTGGCGCATTTTCTTTGTGTTATTACTGGGTAAAGCAAATATTGCCGCCTCCTCCACTGTCAGATTATCGTACAGAAACGCCCTTTTTATGGTCCGCATCTGGTAACAATCAAATTCTTCTTTCGCATAAAATGCCACCTGTTCATAGGCAAGCCCATAGCGAAAACCCGACAGGATTTCTTCAATCTGCTCTTCATCAAACCGGTTATCTGTTGCCAGTTCCATTTCCTGTATGCTTCTGCCAGTATAAAACCCATAAAACACTAAATCCATTTGTCTGTAATCGTGTTTTCCATCTGCCACAATCTGAATTTTCTGGATTTCCAGTTTCCGTTCCAGTGCCCCAGCTATTGACCTGATTTCCTCCGGGCCGTCTGAATCATGTACAAGACCGATAAGGTTGTCAAAATTTACACCCATCAAATACGCTTTGCGCAAAGCATTTATTTTATTTCTATATCCTCCAACCTCCATAATCTTCTTTACCGTTTCATAGGGTATCTGATCAGAATTTAACGCTTCCTCCGCTAGATACAGGTTGTCTTTTGACAAGAAGATTTCATTTTTCAGGGTATCCAAAGTTTTGTTTTTATCGTACATGCCACTTCATTCCTTCCTAATAACAAAAAGAGGAAGATCTCTGCGTCTCCCTCTTTGGTAACTGTTTATTTATTTTTACTTTATTTTTTAATCTAGTCTCTGTGGTGCGATATGCCAGTCCGTCCACAAATTACCGCTGATTGTCAGATTATCGGTCAGGTTTAGTGATAACATTCCTGCTGGTGTCCAGGCATCTATTAACCATGTATAGGGTGTATATTTGCCATCTGGCATCCATATCGGAGTGAAATGTGTCCTCCGCTTAAATGTACTGTATTGATTTTTTTTGAACTCAAATTCGGAATGATACCCACCCGACATCCGCTCCAATAAACGCCAGTATTTCTTGTATTGAAACTCCGGAAAATACGTCACGGCATTTTGGGCTCCAGTCACGGCACTGGACTGATTCGTGCTCACAGAACTGTTCACATATTCGTTAAATCCGTATCCGCTTTTTAATGTTTTGCCATGGGCCGTAGGGGATTTATCATCTGGCTGGACGCGCATTGTTGCGTTCAAACTTGCATGATATCTATCAATATTGAACTTCCACCAGCCATGATCACACCAGTATCCATCATCATCATCGTCACCACTATGCCATACCCAGTAAGAATACCAGTATGGTCGCCAAATACTCCAATCAGCGGACGTTTGCTGACTCTTTGATGGAACTGCCGGCCTCGCATAACTGTCATTACGGTCATCTGCAACTGGATTCGGCGGTGGATTCTTGTCCAGGTTTACTATCTTAACCCGTATAGTCCCTTTGTCTGTACGGCCACCACCTCTTACTGTTACTGGAATTTCCATAGTCTGCTCTGTAGATGGTGTTGTCCACCGAACCCAGGCAAGCTGACTTCCTCCCTCGGGATAATATACGCTGTCCACCTTATAATTTCTCCCTTGTATTTTAAATGTCACAGATACCTTATGGTCCGGATCACTTTGACCGCCACTCACGCGGATACTGGTGATAACCTCCGTGTTAGTGCGGTATTCATAATCAAAAGTCGTAACCTCCGGTGATGGTTCTGGCAACTCCCCATTAAAACGTATGATTCCAAGTCCCAACGAAGTTTTGATTTCCTGATGTGAACGCAATCCGGTAGTTGGACCGTTCCACGCAGGATATCCTAAATCAGATTTTTCGAGAAACATTGCAAGGGGCAGATTTTGAAAGGTAACTGAACGTAACCAGGAATATACCACCCCGCCTGCAACCTCATCATATAAAGCCGCTTCCGTTGCTGTCATAGCAACTCTTACTCCCTGCAATGTCACATACGCAATCGGCTCTATCATAATTCTGTACTCGCCGCTGATAAGTATATCAAAATCTATTCCCATATAACCTGCTATCCCACGTATCGTCTGCTCGTCCGTAAAGTACCGCTTTATTTCCGCAATACTTGATGGTCCCAGACTTTGTGAACTTATAATTATAGGAAGTCTCTGTGCTGGTCTTATGTACTGGTATCTTGAACCGGATATACCAATTCCATGACCTGATGTATAAGACATCTTGCTCACCTTTCCAAAATGAAGCCTAATATCAGATGGGCTTTTATTGGTAAGGTCAATAGGCGTGCCTACTACTTTATGGTCACTTGTACTTATCACCGATACACGTACCCCTTCATCACCTGGGGACCAAAAATTTTGCGAAGAACCTTGTCCCATGCTGCCGCCTCCGCCGTCCACATTACCTTCCCCTGCCGCATACGCTGGAACCGACATGATCAAAAAACACAGGCTGAACAGTACAATCCTTGTCAGCCAACTTATTCTGCTTTTCAAATTCCCAAATGTTCTCCTTTCCAATGAAAAAGCACAGCCATAAATAGCTGTGCCGAACGATAAAATTTATATCTTTGATTTCTCTCTATGCTTAGCAGGAGGGCGCTACAATTCATAGCCTTTCTGTCATGCATCTATTTAACCAACCTATTGATAATTAATCCATTATCCCAATTTTATTACCGTTTTCATAAATGTTACTGTCTTCAATGCCTTCCCCTTCCCCAATGTCATCAATCCATCCAAAGCCTGGGGCATATATTTTTCCTTCCTGTGACTCACCTACAGGAACCGTGTCTGTCTCCGGCTGTTTTACTTCATCATGGTTTTCCGGAACCGGCGTGCCCTGCACGCTCTCCCCATCTGGTTTCTGATTAGGATTTTTTAATACTTCTGGATCTGGTTCTTCCGGTTTAGTCACTCTGGGCTGAATATTCTGTACAGGCTGCCCGTTGTCCTTATTTCCCTCTTTTTCCTCCTCTGATTCTTTCTGCTCCTCCGTAGTCTCCGGTTCTTTCTTCGATTCCTCTTCTTTACTTTCAGTCTCTTTTGACTTCTTGTCTAATTCGGACTTTTTGATTTCCGGTTTCACTTCTATTTCTGTAGACTGGCTCTCTGCTAATTTATCCTTTGTTTTTGCTGGCTTTCTGAAATTACTTGCAATCATCACTGCAAGAATAACACAACACACCACGCAACCCGCAATAATCATACCTTTTTTCACTTTATCATTCATATAGTTCTCCTTCCTGGTTCACATTCTGTCGCATCAAACATACTACATTTTTCCAATTCTGTCTATTGAATTCTAAAACACTTCTATATATCCAGCCTGCACTTTTAGCCTGATTTTCATTTCAGGTAGACGTTTTCCCGCAAACTGGACCGGTACTTTTAATGTTACGATTGCATCAATTTCAAATCTCTGTTCATTTTCCGGTGTTCCAGGTGCAAGCGGCGCATTACGTGCAGTAACACTTAAATCCGATATGCTATATTCCAGAACCCCACCTGTATATTTTACATGCCGCCCGGATTCAACTTTTGTTCCAAGGATTTTATCCATTTTTGACAGCACATTTCCTTTATCTACACTATACTTAAAACCTCCATTATTGGGCTGATATCCTCCACTGTATCCTTCCCTGACACCGTGATAAACGTTTGCATAATTATCATTTACAGTTATCATGATAGCCTCCTGTGCCGCGTCCCTTACGCCATTGGCTATGATCTTTAGCCGATAAAACTCCAAAAATCCGCACATTATTAACATCAATACCAATGTAACCGCAATCACAAATGGGAAAGAGGAACCACGCCTATCTTTTAAACAGCAAATCAGGCGCTTCATTTATGATATACCTCACTCTTTCCTGTAGCACTAGCCCTTAAGGTAATTGGAAAGGAACCAAAATTCCCAAATAACCCAAGGTCCCGCTGCAACGTCAATTTTACAGTAATCTCCTGATTTAGTTGGATATTACCCTTTTTTGACCACTCAACTTTAGGATTTAGTCCGGTCCTTTCTCGTAATACCTGTTCCCGCCTAGTGGTCTCAGTTCCGACTCTGCCACTCATTTCAGCCTCACGGCACAATTCCACAGCAAATGTATCTAACTGATTCTTAGCCAAAAAAACCGGAAATACGCTGACCGCCAATGCAATCACCAGCATGGCACACAATACCAGTACGCATATGTCTATATATCCCTCTCCACGATTAGTTTTTAATATTTTTTTCAAGTTCCTTGACCTCCTTTCATTTGGAGCTAGAACATACCTCCTAATGACTTAATGATTTCAAACACGATAATCGCAAGGTAAGTCAATAAGAAGCACATAAGCATGAGAAACGAAAAAACCCTGATTTTAGGCGGTATTTTCTGGGCCTCACTTTTTAATTTCTGTAATTCAAGCTGTTTAAAATCATGAGCAAGCATCTGGAAATATACCACGCTGTTATCTCCACGCAAAACCCCAATCAGTCCTCTGACAACATCAGACAACATTGGAGAGTTTAACCGTGCTTCAAATCGAGTAAGTGCCGCCTCATAACTGGAGGATCTCATGTCTGCCACAAGTACACCTAGCTCCTCCCCAAATTCCGCACCGGCATTTTTTCTAAAATTCTCTACCATTGAAAGCACATCACGGTTATTCTGCAGCTCCTGTTCAAGATTAGCAACAAAACGTGGCAGTTCGTCTTCAATTGACTTTCTTTTCGTCTTTAACATCTCGTCTGCGCGCTGAATTTCCTTAAAGTAAACCATGACAGCAAGAAACACAATAACAGGTGTTAGGAGCGGAAAAAGAAACAAACACGGAATAATGCCAGCCATCAGTAAACCAGCTTTTGTAAGTGCATACGCCTGATATACTTCCGGTGTCATATTAATCCCTGTTGCTTTCAGCACATTTTTCATTCGGCTTTTCCGATATTCGTCCATTCGGATTACATGAGACAATCTCATGGCTCCTTGCAGTAAAAACGTATCTAACGCCGCCGACCCTTTTTTACTATTTCTTCCCCTGTCCAGTAATGCCTTTTCTGTCTTCATATATGGCATTTTTAACAAATCCGCTGCCAGGAAGAACATTCCCAGAAAGAGAAATCCTCCAAATAATAACAGTAATAACACTGACATCTCCCTACCTCCTGTATTCTATCGGTTTTGTCAGCCTGACAACGACCGCAGTAGAGACAAAGATGATTGCCGCAGTAATGGCAAGTATCACCTGTCCCATTGGTGTGTGCATCAAAGTGTCATACCAGCTCTTGTTGAGAAAATAAAGCAGCGGGATATTACCAATCACAAAGATTGCCATCGTGATAAATTCTTTCCTCGGCTCCACAATCAAATATTCCAGTTCAGCATTGACGATACGGATATCGCTTAATTTTGTTACGATTGGTGTCAATGTTGTCTTCAAACTCCGATCATACTGACAATCACACAGGGCATCGCACCATTCGCGGAATACATCATTATCAATTTTCTCCCTCAACTCCTTTAGTGCTTCATGAACATCCGGATTTACTAAGTTGATCCGCACAATAAAATCCTGGAATACCCTCTGGACTGGCGGATTCAAATACTGAATATTTTCCTCTATCGCAGTTAGAATGTCCTCCGTCCGCAGATAGCCCGTCGTAATAACGCTTAATGCTGTCTCCAGCTCTGCGGCTACATTTTTTTTGTAATTACTGGCTGACAGAATTACATACCAAAAAGGGAAGAACATAAATCCAACAGCCATCACCGGAGCCAGAAAAAAATTTCCAATCATGATGGCAACCGAGGCCCCCACAGCAAACAACACCAGGGCGGCAGCACAAATAACCGAAAATTGCTTTTCCCTACCCGTCATTTTAAGTACCTGCTGTGCCTCAATGATTGCCTTTTTCAGAAATCTTGCTTTTTTCCTTTTTGTTACTGTATGGATTTCATTCCGAATATTCTCAGGTTCTTTTGCCAGAAAGCCGAACAGTCCATCTGTAAATTCTATTGGTCGAATCCCCAAAAGAAGAAATCCACCCACTATCATACCAAGGCATGCAAGAAGCTGTATACTTGTCAAGATTCCTCTCCTCCCTCTCCCTTTGAACGGAACCGGTTAAGTGTCTCCATTGGCATCCCATTCTCCAGCAAACGCTTATAAAGCCCATCCGAAATGGAATTCATTACCCTGTGTTTCCCATTAACCACAAAATAATCTCCTTCCAACTGGTTCTCCATGATCTCGTACTGATACAGTGGACGATATCTCCGTGTACCGTCAGGCTTTATCTCGCATTCCATAATCTCCATGATTACCCTCTGCCGGTTTTCCAACTGCTTACAAAAGACTATGATAGGGTATGCTTCGGTCACATATCCCATCAATGTCTCGTCCGACATATCCACGGCACGCTTACACAAGGACACCATACGGCGGTATGTAGCCTCACACGAATTGGAATGGATGGTTGTAACCACCGCCACACCAGTTCTTGCAGCTTCCTGGGCGGCGTTTGCTTCCGCCCCTCTCATTTCTCCGACCACCAGAATATCAGGATTAAATCGAAGCGCAATATCCAAAAGGGCAATCTGGTCAATTCGCTGCCGGTCATTCTCACTGTCTCTTGTAAGAGTGTGGACAACGGAATTTAACACTTTTCCACTTTCCTCCCTTATTAGATCAAGTTCACGGCTACCATTTTCAATAGTAAAAATTCTTTTCCGGTCAGGGATTGTAGTAAGCAACCAGCCGGCCACCGTTGTTTTTCCGGAACTTGTAGCACCTGCAACACACACCGAAATTCCATACCGAATACATTCACTCAAAAAGTCTAACATCTCTCCCGTGGCAGTTCCACCAGAAATAAAATCCTCCTTTTTCATACTCTGGGGATTTACGATTCGGATTGAAGCGGCAAGACCTACCTCTTCATCTACAACTGGAGTTTTTAACACCGCTATACGGATATTTTTAGCCAGTGTTCCAGTCACCACAGGACTTGCATCATCAAGGATAGTTCCTGAAACATGGAGCATCCTGCGGATCACATTAATAGCATGAGAAGGGCTGTCAAAATGTTCTTCCAACTTTTCAGTCCCACCACCGCTGTACTGGATCTCAATATCCTTCCAGCTATTAATGTCTATTTCTTCCACTCCCTCTCCAAAAATGTACTTTGTTAGAAAAGAAAACTCCGCCATTTCCGTGTATAGGTTGTCAACAAGTTCCTGATTTGACATTCCCTGAACTGCAACCCGGTTTTCCTGAACATATTTAGTAATGTAACGCTTCATCTGCCTTTTTACATCATCATTATTTCCATCAGTCAAAAGGGAGCTGTAACGGCTGGCAATGTGTTCCTGTACCTCCTGTAGCACCGTTGCAAAATCTTTCCCCTCCACGGCTGCAAAAAAGAGGTCATCTGCACTCTTACTCACCACTTCTACCGGCTCTCTTGCAACCGGCTCCACTGGGGCTGCCTGTGTTGGCATAAGTTCCTGCATCCGCGAACCCCACTCTGAATTTTTTCCCTCATTAAATACTCCTCGCGTCTTTCTTTCCCCTAACATCCATATACCTCCTTAACAATCTTATCTATTTCATTTTTAAAACCACGGCTTTTTTTCCCCTCCAGACCAATCAACAAATTCCCAGCCATCCCCTGTTCCGTAACTTCGGATGCAGACGGAATCTGAAAACTTACTTTTCCAAGCACCTGTTCCATATGGTTAATGGCTTCCTGCCCCTTTATGTTGTTGATCGTTTTTAAATGCCTCTCTATTCTCCATTTTGGTTCCTGAAGTAACGGTAACTGACTTGCCAGGTAACTGATAGATTTAAGGTCGCAATTTACTATCTGCAGAACAGCATCTGCTTCCATTAGAGAAACTGCCGATAAAATATCGTTAGATATATAACTGCTACAGTCAATAATAATGTATGAGGACAATTCCCGCAGCCCTGTAAGAAATTCCAAAGCCTGTTCCGCTTCATAGGGGGCATAGCTGTATTCATTTTCCCCTCTTAACATGCCAAGCATTGCCAGATACTTTATTTTTTTGTGGACAATACAGTTTTCTTCTATAAGCCCTTTTGTAACATGTGGCGCTGCCAGTACATTGCCAAGGGACCATATGTTTTCTAACTCGTCCATTGGACAGATACAAGGCATCATGGGTAAAGTCATATCGGACAGCACAAGAATTACATTTTTCTTCTTTTCCGCTAAGTGTTTTGCAATCTTCACAGAAACCGTAGTCTTTCCGCATCCAGGGCTACCCCAGACAGCCAGTATCTGGGCCTGATGTTTTCCCACCTCATGCACTTCCTCGCTCTCAGGCTGATTTGCGCGCTTTTTGATTTTAAAGTTCAGCATTTATTCTGCACTCCCTTCTATCTGTTCCTCGGGCTGTCCAGTTTCCGCTTCCGCCGCCTCCGTTTCCGGCGGGTAAAGTTCCTGCAAAGCATGTTCCTGCTCTGTAATAAACTTTGCTGCATTTTCTTTTGTTCCCCTGTATACAAGAGATATGTGCAGGTTCCCGTCCTTCTCCATCATGGCGAGTATCCTGCTCTGTTCCGGTGTTGCCAAGAGTGTCACCGTACTGGGCAGTTCCTTTTCCTCCGGGTCTTCTTCTCCTGTATTGGCATCGTAGCCACTGCCTGCAGTTACAGCAATAACTTCGACATATTTGAGTTCGGGAGGAATCACTGTTTCGCCTTGCTTCTGGTAGTCCGGTGCAATCACAGATACAATATCACCAGATTTGAGTTTTCCGGATAACCCCGTTGCAAAAGATTTGACCGACACGGATATTGCCTGTTTCTCTCCTGATAAATTATATAAGTAGGCATTCTCCGCAGCCGGTTCGTCTGCGACCTTGCTATTAATGATATAATCGCCTGGAGCCATATCTGCAGATGCATATTTCCCAATGACATTTTCTTTATTTTTCATGACTTCAGACGGCAGATTTAAACTTCCCACCTCAACAGTCCTGACCATATCGCCAGTGATTTTATCCCCGATTTTTATATCCTTTACCACCCGCACGATTTCTACCTTTTTACTGACCTCTTTATTAAATAAAGGGGTAACTCCGAAGCAAATGAGCAGTGATACCACAATGCATATTACTCCAAGCACGGTACGGCTTTTTAATATTTTCATACTTATTATCCATTCCTTTCAATCAAATCAAAATTATCGTTTTAAATGCGGCAGGGAATACCTGCCGCCGTGATTACCTCACTAAGTATCTCTTTTTCCTCCGGCATCTGTAAAATGCCAGGACAGCACCCACAAAGGTAATTGGAGCCGCTACACAAATACAATAAAATGCTTTTCTTTTCATTCCATCCTCCTATCCAATCAAATACCCCGCTGCACACCCAGCCGATAAAAAGGGTACTAACGGCACTGCGATAACCTGGGTTTTCTTACATATTTTCAAAAACACAGAATAAGCAAGTACCAGTAATAATCCCAAAATAGTTGCAAAAATCCCTGCTGGAAGTCCCAGGACAAGTCCTGCGGCTGCCATCAGTTTGATATCACCGCCCCCCATTCCTCCGCAAAAAACTGCTGCAAGAAGAAATGGGAGTGCGCTGAAAATCCCCCATAACTGTTCTGGACGAAAAGAAATAGCGGCGGTTAATGCAATTAGCATACATAACAGATCCGGCACGATTCTCTTCTTTAAGTCCGTGACAGATGCCAGCAAAAGCAACAGCAAAAATACAATTGTTTGAACTGCCTTTCTATCCAGCATAGTTAAACATTTCAGTAATACGCCGTGTTAATGTTGGCAGCACTGTATCACCAAACAGTGCATACAGCCCTGCCAGAAGCAGCGCTCCAATCACAACAGCCATTAAAATTTTGATGGCCGTATCAACGAACCCCTCCGCCTTATTGTTGTTAATAGCCGCTTTTACCTTCATTACCTTAGCGATCAGATAGTTTCTCATCTTTGTTTTCATTTACATACCTCCTACTGGTTTTCTAATTTAATTGATTTTCAAAAATAAAAACGGACTGAAGATCAGCCCATTCCATGTGTTTTTCTTAATACCCGCGCCATCATACTCTCAGCGGACTGCCCTGTTATTTTTACTCTTGATCGGGGCATTAACAAATTCCTGCAAGCCATGACCGCACGGTACGTACTGCCTGCGGTTTTCTTCACATAGAAAAATATCATATTTCTTGCCGCCGGCAGCTTTATAAAAAGCTTCATAATCATATGCATATTTTCTCCATGGTTCATCAGTGGATGTCATCCCTAGTTCCCGGTCATCCCGCAGTTTGCATGCGCGTTCCATAAAATCGCCATCTTTATCCTCAAATGTCCTTAATGGATAAAAATGATATCCACCATACTCAAAACTTTTTTTATCCAACGGTTTCCCCTTTTCTGCTAAAGTTCAGTAACCCACTCAAGTCATTTCCCTTACGATTTAGGTTCGTCACGAATCCGGTTCATCTTCACGCCCTTCCTGCCTGTCAGCATATATTTAAAGGAACTTTCATTTCCACTTCTTTATTTCATCATCCGTTATGTAATCGCAGATTACAGCAATCATCCTTATTTGGATTGAAGTTATCTCTCCAATACTCATAATGTTCTGTTACATCTTCGCAAACTGTTATCTCCGGTATCCTGATCTTCTTGATGATTTCCATCTTTTTTTCCAGTGGTAAGTGGCAGTATCCTCCTTGTTTTAACCTGTACCCACTGAAATCAACATCGTGCAGCCAGCTCTTGATCCAGCTATTGACACGCAAAAATTCCACAACACAGCGATTGATCCCTAATGAATTTAGGCTGTCAAAGTCCATGAAATCCTCAATCAAGGGGCTTAACCGGATTGACACATCATATCCCGCAGATTGCAATTTTTTTATTGCCTCTACTCTTTTTGATGGGATACTTGCTTTTTCATAGGTCAAAGCCTTGTTATCATCTAAAGTCGTGACCGTGATTTGTATATGGGCCAGATCCTTGTCCAAAATTTCCAGATATTCGGGCTGTGCGATCAAATGGGATTTTGTTACAATCAGATATCCAACACCACACCGGTTCATTTCACAGATTGTCTCATAAGTCACATGATGTTCCGCTTCAAAAGGCTGAAAGCAGTCTGTCATTCCACCCATGCGCAGGATGGTTCCCGGAGGTATCTTCCGAATCTTCCTCTTAATCTTATCAATATCTGCGATGCTCGGCGCTGATGGGTTCCAAAATCCACGAAAAGACAGAAGTGACCGTGCATAACAATAATCACAATCGTGCTGACAGCCACATCCATACGTATCCAGTCGTACACTGTATTTGCATTTGTCTCCTTCGTTACCTCTTACTTTTTTGTAAAAACTCTTATATTCGCTTCCTATTCCTCCTCTTCTTTTCAATTGGTTGGTCAACTTATTAATCTTTGGAAATGGTTCCCTTTATTGCGGAGTGTAGTACCGCCCTACAATCTCCTGGTAAAGCATCCAGACATGTTCTTTACACTACCCCGCTTCATTTATTTTTCATTATAAGTACCAAGAAAAGCGCAAAAAAAAGCAGGCTGACGAATCAGCCTACCACAGTGATACTCATTATTCACTATTACTTTAACATTTCTTCCATATCCGCTAAATCGGGAAGAATCAACTGGCATTCGCAATCACCATAAATTGCTTCTCCACATACCGGACATTCCTCTATATCACAGCCCAAATGGTGAAAACTCCCAAATGGCGCAAAACAATCTGGGCAGATATCATCTTCGCCAAATACATCCTCAAACCTTTTCTCTGCACCAAAAATGATACGCGGGTAACTCTTTCCATTACAATTGCATATCCCTATTTTACAACCCACATGTTCCAGCATTTCTCCGCCACAAATTTTACAAATAGCCATAATTGTACTCTCCTTGACTTATTAGGAAGGGGTTCCCATGTCTACTAAAAGCATGAAAATATGAAATACAAATAAAAACATACAGCCTATCACTTTGACACTAAATGATACAACTTTTAATATTGCATACGCAATTCCAAGTAATAATTTTCCTATAAATTTTATCATAGCACATAATATGGTCATATTCAATCTTCTCCTTCGTCTTCAAATCCAGTGAATGAACTATAGAAATTAAGCAGATTAAAATCCTTTTCTGTCGCCTGGTTCGCCGTCTCCGCTGATCGTTCACTCTCACTTTGGGGTTCCTGTTCCTCTTTTGCTTTCGTGTCACTTCCAGTAACTGCAGGAATAGTAGTCGTCTGCACTGATCTCAGTACGTCTTCCAATGCACGTTTTGTCAGTTCACGGAAGTATTCCTCTTGCTCTCTTATGTTTGAGAGGATACTTTCCAATTTCTCATATTCAGCCTTCTGCTTCAGATACTCTGAATAATAGATTACCGCCTCGGCAATATAGTCATTTTGAGAAGTAAACAGCTCCCGGTTGTACTCTTCCAGACAGGTAAGTGCCTGGAAATGTACCGGGTTATTTTTATAAAGCCGAAGCGTTGTAACATATTTATCGTCCATTTATGGCCTCCTTAACCGGCCATATTCTGCCTGGCCTTCCATATGCTCTTTAAAGTTTCTTCATATCCTCTTGCATTTGCATGTATATCCGGAATACAGATTACGTCCTTACCCTCGTTATCACCAAAATTCTGCATGATTGCGGCTCCTCCACCCATAAAGATTATTTTTTCCAAATGCAGATTGTATCCGTGCTTTTTTATCAAGCTATAGATGTATTCCGTATATTGGTTCAATGCCTTTCGGATTACACGAAGATAGGCTTCGTCACCCGCATATGTACCTGTCCGCATTATCGTTTCAATGATATATGGTTTGGCTTTTTCCCCAAACTCAGCCATTAATGCCTCATTTACATTGGATATACACTTTATTGTACCATTATTATCTATAATAGGCTGTGCTCCACTGGGTCGCATATTTTCTATTGGAACTCCATCAACGGTTCCTCCTCCTATATCTACCAGAAGGCAGGATTTTCCCTGTGTCTCTGCCAATATATCTGTGATTGCTGCAAACCCCTGCATATATACGCTCACGCCTTCCAGAAAGACATTGAACCCTTCTCCCTGATAACGAAAAGATAACTCCCTTTCCCTGCCCAAGTATTTCCTGAATGCTTTCATTTGCGATTCATACCACCTCGGTGGTAATCCTGTAGCCAGCCTGACCGCCGCCTGATTCTTTCCTCTGGCTTTCAATTCAGCGGCAAGTGATGCCAATGTGAGAATGTAGTAATCATCGTCCACTGTTTTATCAACTTTTGTATCCACATCTTCCCTACTGCCACCGATTGAGTAATACTTACCTTTAAACTCCAAAATCTGATTTAGATTACTGGGCTTCACCTTATTCTGTGTTACTGTAGACAAAAATGCGGTATTCGCCGTTTTCATCTGTCTGTTACCATGGTCGATTCCAAGTATTTCTCTATCCATAATGACTGTCTCCTCCTTATGTTTAATATTCTCCAGAATGTTCCAAAAGTTCGACTTCTTCAACCGCTTCTCCGAAACCCTCATCATCTTCCCAATCTGGTTCATGTTGCTTTAATATAATAACAAGATTTCCCTTGTCATTATTCTCAAAACCCACATAGCAATCTTCTGATTCTTTTCCTAACTGTAATAACTCCATGATTTGGTCAATCTTATACATTTTCATCGTTTCTACCTCCTCTATATGTCATAACGCAGTTTAACGGCTTCCAGAAAATATTTTGCATATGGGCAATCAAAGATTTCTTCAACAGCATAATCTGAACTGTCTTCCCCTATATGATATCCTTCTATTGAATCGTCCCGTTTTACTTCCTGCGAAAATCCAGTATAGAGGTTAATCGCCAGCCGTGTTACCTTCACAGAAGCAGATGTCTGCCACCCAGCGAATAAAACCAACGGATTCACCTGAAAAGTTCTTTGATCCACAATATTTGAAAAAGCTGCCCTTGTCTTGTCACAGATACCAAGAGTATATATCATAGCAATTTCTTCACTGTCCCTGCGTGAATTTGGAAGTTCCCGCACCTTTTCATAAAAGAAACGCTCATGTGCTTCATCGGCAAATACTATGTCCATTACCTCCAGCTTGTTAATATCAAACATATTTTCCTCCACTTCTTATTTGGCAGTTATAATTCCTGCAGGATAGATTCAATATTCTCGTTAAATATCTTTTGCAAGACTAAAATGACTTTGTAGGACGGCTTTTGTTGCCCGTATTCAATTCTCTGATATGTGCGGAGACTGATATCCAGCTTGTCCGCCAATTCCCACTGTGTCAAATTCTTCTCTATGCGTAATTGTCTAACCCTAGTAACTGCTCATCACCCCCTTTGCTCATGCATATTGAGGGGAGATGTCACCATTCATCACCACTTGATTCATAACGGAATTACTTAATGTGAATGTCGCATTATATAAGGCGGTTAGCAACACTGCACGCATATTCCTGATTTTTGTTTTCGTCTCTGACAGGTTATTTAAAATAAACTGTATTCTAAACATATCTAATTTCCAAAACACCGATTTAACAATGGCTGTTGGTTTTTCTTCCTGGTTAATACGAATCGTATCCTTCGTTGAAGTCAGTACGTCAACTGCAATTCCCACAATTTCATCCAGACGATCAATATCAAAGGGACGATCAATACATAACGCATCGTATCCAATCTTTTCTCTAAATGCCTGTAACGTTTTTTGATAGGACTGGACTGGATTGGTATAATCTGTCGTTGAAATATCTGTGTTAATATCTGTATTTGTCTGCCTGTTACCAGATAGTGCTGTACCTTCTGAAAAGTGGCACCTGCTATTTTGCGGCGTGGCAGGTATCTCTTTTTTGGGTGATACCCTCTCTCTTTTTGGGGAGACAGCTCCCTCACCAATGACTGCCATCTCACTATTATTCACAGTAAAGCACTGTCCTTCAACGATTTCCTCTACAATGTCTTCCCCCCTGTCTCCCATAGAAGGGATAGGGGCATCATAACAGTGCGGATACGTTAATTCTTTCAATTTCTCAACAATCAACTCAATATACAGTACATTATTTACAACAAGTCCATTCAAGTTTATTGTCCTGAATACTCTTTTTATTACGCCTAATTTCTCCAAAAAGATGATTGCATTAGTAGCTTCTTTTTTACTCAATCCAAACTGTTCCGCAATCTGTTGATAACTTCTCTGGAGTAAATCAGCTTTAAATTTTTTACGAATTGCAATGATCTGTCCAGTGCTTTCGTCCCTCAATTCAGTAGGACGATACCAATAGACAATATCTGATAATATAACGATTGCAGCCAAATGCGGTTTTCCCGTCTCTTTAACAATCGTCTTATACCATGCTTGTGGTGTAATGTTGCCGGTAATACTGATTTCGGCACTTGCATCTACGATTCGATTTCCTGTCGTATACTCTCGCATCACGCTCACCTGCCCTTCTTTTCAAGAGAAGTACAGATGGTGCGTAATCTTTCGTCTGATTTCTTTGCTGTCACAGCCAACGAAATACTTACGACCATTGGCAACACTATCAAAAAAATAATCACAATAAATAGTATCTGCATACCCTTTTCCTCCTAAAATGCATAAGAGGACTAAGGTCAGCTAACAAAGTTGCTTCACTTAGTCCTCTATATTCATTTATTTTTAACAGCGCTGTTCTCCCGAAAGAGAGTTTTTACTTCGGACGAAGCAAAAGAAAAGGATATTTGGAATAGGACTAAGTATAAGCAGGTCCCAAACCACCCGGTTGCGACCCCTAGCCTTAAAATATCCCACTCTTTGGAAAACGACACTGGATTTTTAATGAAAAAGCAGTTCGATTGTGGTATAATAAATTAAGACCAAAGTAGCCGCAAACCCTTGATTTCATTGGGTTCCTTGCTAACTTGGTCTTATTATAACACGGTCACCTGCGCCGTTTTCTCCCATCAGGGCGTGCACCTCCCCGTCGTCCAGCACAAATCCGGCGTCCTTTAGAACCTGGTTCTGTCCAAAGGATTTGTTGATTCCTTTCATTTCAATTTTCATGTTGTTTCCCTCCAGATAAATTCTGCTTTAAAAGATACAGCCGGACTGCAGGATGATGTTGGCATAGGGCGTTGTTTCTCCTGTCCTGATAACGGCCCTGCATTCCTTTGTCATCTCCTTAAAGCGTGTATGCGGGACAAATTCTACTTTCTCTGGTTTGAAACCGGTTTCAAGACTGGCAAAAAGCTCCTGGATTTCCTCCAGGATTTGTGGATTCTGTTCTTTAATTTCCTCTGCCAGAACCACTGCTTCTATTTTCATATCATTTGAAACCGCTTTCAAGACGTCCATAAACCGGGGATTTCCAAATGTCACAGCCAAATCAATGCGCTCTGTCCCCTCCGGTACAGGCAGTCCGCAGTCAGCGATTGCGATTCTGTCCGTATGCCCCATGGCTGACAGTACCCTGGAAATATTGCTGTTGAGTATGCCGTGTCTCTTCATGTTTTTGTTCCTCCGTCTTCTTTACGCCGAAAGCGTATTTGTCAATGCTTTACATGTTCTCCTGATTCATGGCTTCCAGTACCTGGCTGCGCACAGGCATTCCGCCCTGGGCTCCGAACCGCTCAGTGGACAGGCTGGCTGCCGTGTTGGCAAACCGGAGCGCTTCCTCCATGGTGCTGCCCCCCGCAATCTCTACGGTAAATGCACCGTTTAATGTATCCCCTGCTCCTGTGGTATCCACCACATTGGCTTTTCTGGCAGGTACGGTAAGAATTTCTCCTGTTGGAAGGCATGTGGATACGCCTCTGGAACCCTGGGTAATCACCAGCTTGCCGGGATGTTCCCTCAGCATCTCCTCCACGGGCATATCCCCGAACAGGATGGCTGCCTCATGTTCATTTGGCGTAAGGTAATCCACCTTTGCCAGGACTTCCGGCTTCACCGGTCTGGCCGGTCCTGGATTCAGCACTACCTTGACCCCATTTTCATGACAGATATCAATTACATACTCGATGGTATCCTGGGGTATCTCATGCTGCAGCAATACGATATCGCACGCCAGCAGAGCATCCCTTATGCTGTCCACATATTCCCGGTCCACCTTGTCATTGGCTCCTGCCACCACCACGATAGTGTTGTCGTGATCCCCCACAGTGATGACCGCCAAACCTGTGTTCACTCCGGGAGCCACTTTGATGTGGGTGGTTCCCACTCCCATGTCTTCCATGTTCTTTGTGAGGCTTCTTCCCGCCTCATCGCCGCCCACACAGCCGAACATCTCCACATCTGCCCCCAGCTTTGCCATGGCAACGGCCTGGTTGGCGCCCTTTCCTCCGGGTATGTAGCGGATGTCCTCTCCCTTCAGTGTTTCCCCCTTTAAGGGAATCCTCTCTGCTGTCACTGTCATGTCCATGTTGATGCTGCCTACCACTGCTGTCTTCATAATTCCTCCTTTTCTGCTTTACATTTTATTTTATGGTTACAGTTTATCCCTTTGATGCCCGGAAATGGCCTGGTACTGCGCTGCGGCCATTTCCTAAAGAGTTGTGTCCCTTTTAATCAGCTTGACATCGAACACCTTATTCCGGTTAATCTGCGCCCCGGCAACGTATTCGGTCAGCATACGAACTGCATCCTGCCCCATCCTTTTGATGGGCTGGGCAATGGTGGTAATCTCCGGCGTAAACAGGCTGCTGAGGGAAATGTTGTCAAACCCGATTAACTGCATATCCTCAGGCACCCTTATGCCTTTCCTGTGAAGCTCCTTATAAACCGATATGGCCACCATGTCGTTGGCCGCTATGATTCCGTCCGTATCCGGGTACTGCTCCAGCAGCCGCGCCGCCATCTCGGTTCCCGACTCAAAGCTGTAATCTCCCTCTATCCAGGCAGGCTCGATTCCCCGCTCCCTGCACACATCCAGGTACCCCTGGTGGCGCTTTCTGGCACTGGAAAGATGAAGGGGACCGCTCATCTGCACGATGTGCCTGCAGCCGCATTCCAGCAGGTGCTCCACGGACATCCGCCCGCCCTGGTAATGGTTGGACTGGATACAGGCAATTTCCTTGCCCCCCTCAATCTGCCGGTCAATCATCACTACCGGAATCCGGCAGTTTCCCACTTCCTTATGTATCTCATCCATGTTGGTCATCAGTATGACTCCGTCTGCATTCATCCGTTCCAACAGACTCAGATTCCGCTTCTCCTTTTCCAAATCATCGTTGGAGTTGCAGAGCGTCAGGCGGTATCCCCTGCGGTCGCATTCCTCCTCCACAGCTCCTGCCAGCTCATTAAAAAACGGATTGATGATGTTTGGCACCAGTATGCCGATGATTTTGGACGAACGCTTGTAAAGGGACCTGGCCACCTCATTTGGTTTGAAACCGGTTTCTGAAATGGCCCGTTCCACCTTCTGTCTCTTTTCATCATCCACCCTGGCCGTTCCGTTCATTACCCTGGATACGGTTGAGGGGGATACTCCCGCCAGTTTTGCCACATCGCGTATGCTCGTCATAAGCCCGTCATCCTGCCTGTCTGCGGATTATACGCCTTCCGGCCTTCCGCTCTTTGTATGTTTTATTCTTGAAACCCGTTTCAAGCATGACTCAATTATACATTCTGACAGTTCCAAAGTCAATATTCAAATTTTTGTTTCACCATTTTAGTCTAAACTCACAATATGAACAGGACATTCACCGTGAATTCCACGGTTTTTTTAGATACATTTCACAACAACTTTGTTAAACCATTGTCAGTCTGTTTTCCGGCAGAGCATAGGAATAAACAGGGAACGAAAAAGGACTGAACCCCGTTTCACACAGGATTTAATCCTCATCATCTGTCTGTACCGCTTATTCTGTTATTTGAATATTATGGTTTTTATAGGTATCTGCCAGCCTGTCCGCGGCTTTATCCCTGAATCCCGTCCTGTTCTTTTGTCCTTTTTAAAATCTCAGTCAGCAGGCAGTCAGCCACCTCTTCCTTAGTCATGATGGGAAGTTCTGTCTCGCTGTCCCTTGTGATGAGCGTCACCACATTGGTATCCGTGCCGAATCCAGCGCCTTCCACCTTCAGGTTGTTGGCTACAATCATGTCAATATGCTTTTTTGCCAGCTTGGCCCTGGAATTCTCCAGCATATTCTGGGTCTCCATGGAAAATCCGCAGAGGAACTGTCCGTCCCTCCGGTTCTGCCCCAGCCATCCCAGAATGTCGTCAGTCCGCTCCAGGGCAATGGATAAATCACCGTCGGATTTCTTGATTTTTTCTGTTCCCACCGTGGCAGGCCGGTAATCCGCCACCGCCGCTGCCTTGACAATGATGTCCTGCTCCCCGCTCCTTGCGGTAACCGCCTCGAACATTTCCCTGGCGCTCTCCACCAAAACCGTCTCCACGAACAGGGGACGGGGCAGGTCCACCGGGCCGCTTACCAGTGTAACATCAGCTCCCCTGTAGGCTGCCACCCTGGCAATGGCATATCCCATCTTGCCGGTGGAATGGTTTGTGATATAGCGCACCGGGTCAATGGACTCCCTGGTGGGCCCGGCTGTCACAAGAATCCGCCTGCCTGCCAGATCTCCTGGATAGCCGGCCTCCCGCAGTATATATTCGTAGAGTACCTCCGGCTCCGGCATCTTTCCGGCTCCGGTGTCCCCGCAGGCCAGATAGCCCCAGGCCGGTGTTATCACTTCCATGCCATAGCGCCTGCAAATATCAAGGTTGTCCTGTAATATCGGATTCTCGTACATATTGGTGTTCATAGCCGGGGCCAGTATTTTTTTGCACCTGCACGCCATGACTGTGGTGGTCAGCATGTCATCTGCAATGCCGTGGGCAATCTTTCCGATGACATTTGCCGACGCGGGAGCAATCATCACCACGTCCGCCTGCTTTGCCAGGGCCACATGCTCCACGCTGAATTCAAAATTCCTGTCAAATGTATCCACCAGGCATTTGTTGCCTGTCAGGCTCTCAAAGGTTATGGGATTAATGAAGTGAGCGGCGTTCTTTGTCATCAGTACATGGACCTTCACGCCCTTTTTTACCAGCATGCTGGCCAGGCTGGCTGTCTTATAAGCTGCAATGCTTCCTGTCACTCCAAGAAGGACTGTCTTTCCTTTTAACATATGATTCCTCCGGTTGTCTTTCCTCTTTTTCTATGTTACAATCCATGTTAAAGTATAACATACATCCTATATGATTGAAAGGAGTTCCCCAATGATTTTAGCAATCGACATGGGCAATACCAACACCGTCATCGGCGGCATAGACGAGACAAAAACATATTTCATAGAGCGGGTCACAACGGACCAGGGACGCACGGATACAGAGTACGCGGTGAGCTTTAAGAACATCCTGGAGATGCATCAGATTGATATAGCAAGCATAGAAGGAGCCATTCTCTCTTCCGTGGTTCCCCCCGTTAATTCCACCATCCTGAACGCAGTTGAAAAGGTGACCGGTATCCGTCCCCTGCTGGTGGGGTCCGGCATGAAAACCGGCATGAATATCATTATGGACAACCCCAAGACGGTCGGAAGCGACCAGATTGTGGACGCGGTGGCAGCCAGCCACGAACATCCCCTTCCCCTGGTGGTCATAGATATGGGCACGGCCACCACTCTGTGTACCGTGGACAAAAAAGGAAATTATATCGGCGGTGTCATCCTTCCCGGCCTCAAGGTCTCCCTTAACTCACTCAGCAGCAAGACGGCCCAGCTGCCCTACATCAGCCTGGAGGTCCCCAGCCATGTCATTGGAAAAAATACCATTGACTGTATGCGCTCCGGCATCATTTACGGCAACGTGGACATGATTGACGGGATTCTGGACCGCATGGAAAAGGAGCTGGGAGAGCCTCCCACCATCATCGCCACAGGCGGACTGGCCAAGTTCATCACTCCCCTGTGCCGCCATAAGATAGTGGTGGACGATGCGCTGCTCCTGAAAGGACTGCTGATTTTATATCGGAAGAATACGGAAGTTCATTAGAACAGATTCCGGCACCCGTCAGTGCCCGCCCTTGGCGGACCAACTGAACCAGGGCTGTCTTACGCGGACAGCCCTGGTTTTTATTTTATTTCCACATACTCATAATCGCAATACCCATCAGACTCCCGGTTTTCCAGGGAGCAGGACCACAGACAGAGTTTTGCACCGGTCCATGTGGCACGTTTCAGGGGAAAGGAATATTCTATCCGGTAAAAGTTCCTGCCGTCAAACGAATAGGAAAATCCATATGTCTTATCTTCCTCCAGCGTCAGCCTGAACCAGGCCTGAGCCTCTTCTGCCTCCTGTGAAAAAACCACCTTCTCAACGGCTTCCCCCTCAAACATGGGTTGTGTGACCGTTCCGCGGCAGCACCTTACCTGGATTCCCTCTCCTGTATAATACAGACCTGCATATCCGTAATCATGGCCCACCATGCCGATTCCTCCAAAGTCACCGCCCTCCCTGCCGGAAAGAGACAGCTTCACGGTCATGGCCAGCTTCTGTTTCTGCGGAATCTGGGTCAGCACATTGGGCGCATACCAGAGCAGGTTTTCCCTGCCCGGATTCCGGTAGCAATACAGCCGCAGGTGTCCCGGATTTTCCCTCAGGGAATAAAATCCCGCATCGGGATTGGCCTGCCACTGCCACTGAAGCCCCAATGTCTTTTCCTCAAAATCATCAGACTGGCGGATAGCATATTCTGGCACGCCTCCTGCGGGGCCTTCTCCCGCCGTACGTTCTCCCTCCGTATGATCTCCCGCAGTATGTTCTCCCGCCGCACGTTCGCCCTTCGTATGTTCTCCCTCCGTATGTCCTTCCGCCGGCACGGACCACTCCTTAACCGGCTCTCCAATACCGTCCCCATTCTGGTCCTGGCCAATGAACGGCCAGTCATCCAGAAAACACATGGGCTGCAGGTGGATGATTCTCCCCAGCTCCACCACATCCTGGAAATGGACGAACCAGTCCCTTCCATCGGGCGAAGTTACCCAGCCTCCCTGGTGGGGGCCGTTTACACGGGAATTCCCCTGGTGCATCACCACCCTATAGTCGTAGGGCCCATAGACAGAGCTGGATCTGAGGCAGGACTGCCATCCGGTCTCCACGCCTCCTGAGGGCATCAGAATGTAGTAATACCCGTTCCTTTTGTACATCTTGGGGCCTTCTGATGTGGGCGCAATCTGTTCACCGTCAAATATAAGCCTGGGCTCTGTCAGAAGGGAGCGGCACTGAGGATCTATTTCCACCAGCGACAGCCGGTGTTTTATACCGGAGCGGCTCTTTGCATAGGCAAAAACCATGTAAGCCCTGCCGTCATCATCCCAGAAAGGGCAGGGGTCAATCCATCCCTTTGATTCACACAGCATATTCCATTCAAATTCCCCGTAGGGATCCTTGGATCTGGCCACCAGGATTCCCTCGTCCACCAGAGGGATAAACACAAAGAACGTTCCCTCACGATAGCGGATGGATGGGGCCCATGTGCCGGAACCGTGGCATGGAAGGGCGTATTTCTCAAAGGGGAGCTTCTTCACACAGTGATTAATCAGCTCCCAGTGAACCAGATCCCTGGAATGTAAAAGCGGAACCCCCGGAATATAGGTAAAGGAGGAGGATACCATATAATAATCCTCCCCCACCCGCACCACATCCGGGTCGGAATAATCCGCATACAGAATCGGATTTTTGTACGTTCTCATATTTTCAATTAACCTCCTTTTTTTCTGCCATATATACGGCCAGCCTTTCTGCTATCATCCCATGCCCCAGATCCGATGGATGGAGGCCGTCCGACGACAGCCCCCGGGGAGTATCCATGGCCTTAAGCCCGTTTATATAATGAAGCCTGCCCCCATACTGACCGGAAAGAACTGCCGCGCAGCGCTGTATGGCGCCGCGAAACCGGGCCGCCCTTTTGTCCTCTTCAAAATCATAGCGGTTATAATACATGTCTGTCACAAATACCTGTTGATACGGCCTGGCTTCCAGCACAGCGGCCAGGAATGCAAGGGCTTTGCCATAGAGCCGGTCTCCATCCCATATTTCGATCACATTGACCCCCAGCTCAAAAAGCGCCATGTCCCAGTCGTCCCTGGACCCTATATATGAGGCCATGGCCTCATCCATTTGGCAGCTTCCCGCACACCCCAGATTAATCAAATCATATCCCAATTTCCGGGCCAGTCTGAACGCGTATGTACCGGAGGGCACCGACGCGTTCCCACCGTGGGTAATGGAAGAACCGTAAACCAGCAGGCGCTTTCCGGGCATCTCCTGTTTCTTTGGAGGACGGATATCCCCCTTTATGTCCCTGAGACAGCATCCCCAGTCGTAAGGAAGCAGGATTCTGGTCACCGAAGGATGAAAGGAATAACCGTTACCGGCAAACCTTTGGACGGCAGACCAGTCCTGCCTGCGGATTATAATTTCAGTTCTGTCTGCCGTTACGGACCAGGGGCTTATTTCGTAGCTTCCCTGGTAATCCCCCTGAAACACCTCCAGAACCCCCTGGGAACGGATGTCGCCTTTAGCCGGCATACGCCTGAGTCCCAAAACGGCACTGTCTCCCTTCATCACGAACCGAATCTCGCTGTTGCTGGCAAAAAGTATATTTTTCTGCGCTTTCATGTTGAGCCCCAGCCTGGTGGGTTCCGGTACCCGGCAGAGCAGGTAATCTCCTGCCTCTTCATCCCATATCAGGCTTTCCACATTGTGGAGTATGGTGCTGCCAAATTCCATGTTCCCGTCGTCTCCCCTCAATACATGTTATTACACCTTCACCCAATCATCCCTTCAGGCCGGAAGTCGCAATGCCCTCCACAAAATATTTCTGGGCTGCAAAGAACAGCAGGATCAGCGGAATCACGGACACCAGCGCCATGGACATAACCTGGTTCCACTGTATATTGGATGTCACGTCAATACTCACCCTGAGGGCCAGTGACAGCGGGAATTTTGAAACCGTGTTAATGTAAATGTTGGTGTTGAAAAAGTCATTCCAGGTCCATAAAAACTGGAACAGGCCCGCGGAAAACAGAGCCGGCTTAAGTAAGGGCAGCAGAATCTGTATAAAACACTGGAACGGGCCGCAGCCGTCAATGCAGGCAGACTCATCCAAATCCCTTGGAAGTCCCCTTAAGAACTGCACCATCATGAACACAAAGAAGGGGTAGCATCCCACGGCAGCCGGCGCGTAAAAGGTCATATAGGAGTCCAGCCAGCCCAGCTTGTTGAACAGCGCGTATCTGGGAATGATGATGATGGCATTGGGAAGCATCAGCGTGGCTATTAGCACCATAAAAAGAAACTGGTTGCCGGGGAAATCAAACCTGGCAAAACCGTAAGCCACGATGGAGCAGGACACCAGGGTAAGCAGCGTGGTGGGAACCACCAGCGCAAAGGTGTTTATGAAATACTGGGCATATGTGTAGGTTCCCGTGGTCTTCCATCCCTTGATGAATGCCTCAGGGCTCCATCCCTGGGGAAGAAGGCTCAGGCTACCGAATATCTCGTTATTGGTTTTAAAGCAGGCAAAGAACATCCATATGACAGGAAACAGCATCACCACACCCACGATTCCGAGAATAACATAGGTAATACCGTTTTTAATCTTTTTCTCTTTCATGCTGTCCTCCTAATTATCGTAATAAACCCATTTCTTCGAGGTCACAAACAGGATAATGGTCATGACCAGGATAACCATGAACAGAATCCATGAGGTAGCACAGGCATATCCCATCTTAAAATACTTAAATGCATCCGTATACAGCTTCATTCCCAACACATAGGTGGCCTTATTGGGACCGCCGTTCGTCACCACAAATGCGGATGTAAAGTTCTGAAGGGCTGTGATAAGCTGCATAATGATGTTGAAAAACGCAATGGATGTGATCATGGGCAGTGTTATCTTAAAGAACATCCTGGGTTTTGACGCCCCGTCAATCCTGGCCGCTTCATACAGGGACTGGGGCACCTGCTTAAGGGCGGACAAAAACAGCACCATGGAGGAACCGAACTGCCATATTTCCAGCATACAGATGGTGATTACTGCCATATCCGGGGTTCCCAGCCATTTGACCGGGCCGATGTGGACCAGGCCCAGAAGACTGTTGATGAAACCATCATTCATAAACAGTACCTTCCACAGGATTGCCACTGCAACAGAGCCGCTGAGCAGGGACGGTATGTAGTATACGGTTCGTATAAAGTTGATTCCTTTCAGGTTCCGGTTCAGAATCACAGCAATAATAAGGGCCAGCACCACCTTGCCCGGCACTGTGATGAAGGTATACTTCAGTGTAACTGCCATTGAATTCCAAAATTCCCTGTCCTTTGTAAACAGCTTCACATAATTATCAAGGCCCACAAATTCCGGCGCATGGAATATATCATAGTTTGTAAATGAATACAGCAGCGAACTGATAAAGGGGTACAGCTGGAACACCAGAAAACCGAATATCCAGATACACACATACATGAATCCAATCCTGTTGCGTTTGGTCCAGCCGCCGTGCCTTGGCTTTGCCTTTTCCATCCTATTTCCTCCTATCCTCCAAGCGGCCCGGGAAAGGATGTCCGGGCCGCCTGCTAATCTCTTTTATGTTTGTTTTGGAGCCTGTTTGCTGAGAAGCCTTTTAGTTCAGGCCGCTCAGATAGTCATTAATCAGTTCAATGGCATTGTCGGCCGCCTCTTCAGGAGTGCTCTGTCCATAGGCAATACTCTCTATCATGTCTTCCTGAATTGCATAAACCTCTGCGCTGGTGGTATATCCCTTATCACTCTTGCCGTTAAGCCCTGCTGCCAAATCCACTGCATCCACCACGGTCTGGTTTAAGAGTCCCTTATCCGCACACAGCTGTCTTGCCGTGGATGTGGGAGGAATGGATCGTACGTCCTTAAGCGTCTCCTGGGCATCTGCATTGTTGTAGAAATAGTTCAGGAAATCCACTGCTTCCTCCACATGTTCAGAGTTCTTATTTACTGTCATATACTGTGGGGTATCCGCAAAGAAACCGTCATTGACCCTGTTTTCTGCCATCGGCATCTGTACAACGGTACACTCTGCTTCCGGAACAGCGTCCATCAGCAGGTTGATGCTGGAGGAAGGGCCGTAGGCAAATACAAATTTTCCATCCATCCACTTTGGATTGGTGTGAATCTGTCCCTTAAAGGTGGCGCTGTCCTCCGCCGGTTCAAAGACGCCTCCGTCATAGCAGTCCTTGATATATGTAAGCACTTCTACCAGCTGTTCCCTGGTAAAGCTCATCTTCTTTTCACTGTCAATAATAAAGGATTCTCCTGTCATCTGACGCAGATACGGCCTGAGCACGTACTCGCAGAGTATCTTGGTGTCAGTATTCAGGTAATAATAATCCGGATTCTCCGCGTGAAGCTTCTTTCCGTCCTCCAGCATGGAATCCCATGTGATCTGCTTTGTCAGGTCCACGCCGCAGGTTTCAGCCGCATTTTTATTGGCCACGGTTGCCAGACATGACATACCGGTAGGCAGGGCCAGAAGCTTTCCGTCAAAGGTGCCGAACTGGCTGATGAATGTCTCGTCAAAGCCGGAGGTGTCAAACGTATCCTTGTACTCGTAGAAATCTACAAAAAAGTCTCCTCTGGACACAAAGTCAGGCAGAGAGTCCACGTTCTGCTGAAGGATGTCCGGAGCCGTGCCGTTGGCCAGCATGGTGGATACCTTGTCAATATATCCCTGGTCAGAATTCATTTCCGCCTCAATCCGTACCTCAGGATGCAGCTTCTGATACTGGTCGATGACAGCCAGAGTTGCCTCATTTCTCTCATCTCCGCCCCACCACATAAAGCGGAGCGTAATCTGGTCGCCTGAGGCGGCCGGTGCGCCGCTGCCTGCTGCACTGTCCTTCCCGGCTTCAGCCTGGGATGTGGATGAAGGAGCCGGTTCATTGGTACATCCGGCCAATACGGCGGAAGCCATAATACCAGCCATCAAAAGGCCTGTTATTTGTCTTGCTTTTCTCATTACTAATTACCTCCCATTTTTCAACTGTCCCTATTGTACTGTACTTTTGCCGTCTTGTTAAGAAACCTTACTTACGAAAATGGTATCTTTCCTTAATCAAATACCGGAGAAAGTATCATTTTTTACAATATTTATTCATTATTGGGAATCCTTTGTCCCGGATCCAGTTTTCAGATGATTTTTTTCTCTCTTTTATATATAATAAAGGCAGTATTTTTCAAGAAAGGGGCCCACCTATGTACCAAGTAATCATTGCAGACGACGAAGCCAAGATACGGAGCGGACTGGCCAATCTCTTTCCATGGAACCAGCTGGGTTTTGAGATTACCGGCTCATTTTCCAACGGCAGGGATGCCTATGACTTTGCCCTGTCAAGCCCGGTAGACCTGATTCTCTCCGACATCCGTATGCCTCTCATGGACGGACTGGAGCTGTCGGAACGCCTGCTGTCCCGTAAAAAAGTAAAAATCATATTTTTCAGCGGTTACCAGGATTTTGATTATGTGCGGAAAGCCCTGCGCAACGGCGTCTTTGATTACCTGTTAAAACCAGTAAAATATGAGGACCTGGCAGACTGCCTGACCCGGGTAAAGGAACTGCTGGACCGTGAACAGGGCCAGGACATGCCGGAGGTCTGTGAAAGCCTGAGCTACTATGAAAAAATTATCAGTACGGTAAAAAACTATCTGGAAACCAGCTACCAGGACGCTACCCTGGAACAGGCTGCCAGACTGGTGTCCTTAAGCCCTAATTACCTGTCCAAAATCATGAAGGAGCACTCGGATACCAGCTTCTCCGATTATCTGTTAAAGACCCGGATGGAAAATGCGGCCCGCATGCTGAGGGATATCGGTTACAAGCAATATGAGATTGCCTACCGGGTAGGCTATGACAATCCCAAAAATTTTTCCCGGGCATTCCACCAGTATTTCAATATGACGCCTACCCAGTACCGCAATTGCGGCGGCCGTCCTGAACCGCAGCTATGATGTGGTCTGGCTTTCCCTACCCGGAACACCCCAAGAAGGAACTGAAAACCATGAGAAAACGAAATTTCATAAAAAGCTTTTTATATTATTCAGCCATCATAGCCATACCCATCCTCACCGTATTCCTGGTATTCCTGGCCTTTGTCTTTCAGGGTAAACAGCGTGAAATCCGTGAGGACGCCGAGACAGCAGCCCAGGCCGTAAGGGATAACTACTCCCTGGTCCTGGACAGCGCCGCCACCCAGTACGATATCCTGGCCAGGAATCCCAGGCTGTCCATCTCCCTGCGGGGATTTATCTCCCATAAGCAGATTGGCTATCTGGACGTGATTCTGACCAACACCATCCTTTCCAACTTTAATTCACTGACCAACAACGCACCCTATATTGCCTCTGTGTACTATTACCTGGATGGGTATGATTCCATTCTCACCTCTGACACAGGGGGGACTATACGGCTGTCACAGTTTTCAGACCTGAGCTGGAAGGATTCCTATGACCACTCTGATGAGGACGAATGGCTGGAACGCAGGGAAATGCACCAGTACTCCTACACGCAGCCAGTCCCTGTCCTTACCTACTTTAAAAAGCTGAGCATGTTTAAGGGCGTGGTTATGGTAAACATATATGAGGAACAGTTAAAACAGCTTATCAATACCAGTTCCCAGCTGGACCGTTTCTTTATTCTGGATAAGGACGGGAATTTCCTGCTCCAGGGAGGCGCCCAAACCGCCCAGCTGTCCCCGGAGGATAAGGATTTATTGGTCAGCCGCTTGGAACAGTCACCGGACGACGCCTACCGCGGGTGGGTAGACTTAAGCCGTGGAAAATACTATGTGAGAATCATTCCGGCTGACTGCGGGACTTATATTGCAGCCTGTATCAGCCACTCCAACTACTATCAGGCCCTTTACACCCTGCTCCTGCAGTTTCTGATGGTCCTGGCCGCAGTGATTTCCACATCCCTGTGGATTGCCTATGCTATCACCAAAAAGAATTTTCAGCAGATTGATTATTTTGTGGAGGTGTTCTCGGATGCGGAGCGTGGCGTATTTAACCCGGAAAAGCCCGCGTTCATCAAGGATGAATATGATATAATCCTCAACAACATCGTCCAGCTCTTTCTGAATCAGACCTTTCTGCGCAGCCAGCTGGCTCTTAAGGAGCAGGAACAGAAGCTGGCTGAGATGACAGCCCTTCAGTTGCAGATTAATCCCCATTTTCTGTTCAACACCCTGCAGACCCTGGACTTCAAGGCAATGGAATATACACATAAGCCCACCGCGGTAAACCAGATGATTGAGGCACTGTCCGATATCCTTAAATATTCCCTCCAGAATCCTCATTCCATGGTGACCTTAAAGGATGAAATTGATTATCTGAAAAAATACGACAGCATTCAGCGGTACCGTTATGAGGATAAGTACATCCTCTATTATGAATACGAAAAGGAACTGGAGAGCATCCCCATCATGCGCCTGATTCTCCAGCCTCTGATTGAAAACAGCCTGTACCACGGCATCAAGCCCCTGGAAGGCTCAGGTTTTATTAAGCTGCGCATTGTGAGAAGGGGCAGACAACTGATTTTTTCTGTCATTGACTCCGGGGTGGGCATGGAAAAAGCAGATATCCAAAAACTATATGAAAAGATAGCCAATCCGGGCAGCGAGAATATCGGTCTCACCAACGTAAACAGCCGCCTCATCATGCGCTATGGGGAAGGAGCCGGACTTAAGATACTCAGTAAAAAGGGAATGGGGACCTGTATCTCATTTCGCATATCAGAAGAAATAGTGTGTTCCGACCCTCATAAAGACGCCAATGTGTGCCAGTCCCCCAAATCAGCAGTCATATTTCAGGACATGCCGAATAAAATATAATATCACCCTTGAAAGGAGCACTTACATAATATGACGATCTATCCAATCTGTACCACCATGATGAAATACAGGATTATCCAGACACTGGCGGAAGCCTATTACAGATACCGAGTGAAAAAACCATGTTTCATCATGCGGCAGAATAACCGCTGGACCCTTGTGACCATGGATAGATGACATCATATGCCCTGCACGGGAACTTTATATCCATAAACAGCAAAGGACGCTGTCCTATGATGTGTGATTCAGGTATGGAATCTGAGCCTGAAACTCCATCATAAGACAGCGTCCTTATATTATTTTCTCAATTTTCTGTTGCAATTTTAGGATTCCTTCTTTTTCTTTCCAAGGACCAAATATACAGCCATCAGCATCCCCGAAAGAATGAACGATAACTCATGGGCACTGCTCCCCCTGTCACCTGTCTTCGGTATGGCAGCTAACGGTATCTCCCCATCGTCTATGATGGCCATTGACTGGCTGAATGCTGCCGATGCATCCGCTGGAAGGGATGCAAGGGGAACCTGGGATGATTCAATCACATTCTGCTGCGCGCCTGGCCCGCTCTGGGCATCAGTCCCCTGATATCTGCCTGTGCCGCCGGACGTGGTGGTTCCTCCGCCTGAACTGCCGGAACCCTCGGAGCCTTGTGAGGTATTCGTTGTGCCGCCGTCGGATGAACCTGAGGTATCTGTATCTGCTGTGTCGTTCCCGGGCACTCCGCCCGATTCATTTCCATTACCGTTGTTTGAATCGTTATCTGGTTTTTCTGAGGAATCATTTCCTGAGGAGCCATTGTCTGTGGAGCCGTCACCTGTGGAAGTATCCTTAAGAACATTATTAAAGGTAATTTCAGTTCCGCAGGTAATACCTGTTTCGGTAAAGGAACCTTCTATATCCTTATGGTTTAAGTCCTCCTCGATTTTGGTGTCCAATGAGACATCAATAAACTTAGTCCAGTTGGAGTTGCTTGTAACATGCGTAGCAATATTTACGGAATCTGTATTTAGACTTGCTATGGAAGAGCCTAACTTTACAGCTCCCCAACTCTTTGGTTCATAATAACGGAACCAGCCGCTATCTGTATTGTCGCTGTTGTATACAGCATATGCTTCCCAGTCTTTCAACTTATTGTTTGTGGTCAGATAAGGCACACACTCAAGCTTTGTATCTTGATTATGATTAACCTTAAAATAAATATGGAGATAAAAATCTTGATTATATATTTTTTCATCAAGACCTGCCTCCTTCAGGGCATTCCTGAGTTTATCTGCCACGTCCCCAAAACCTTCCTCCTCAGCCAAGGGCCATTGATTACCGCCATTTGTGTGATCATACAGAAGCTGTGCGATAGCCCTGTCATTATTAGAGTCATTTGGGCCTGCATTAGGAGTGATTTTCTTTTTTTCATCCCAGCTTTTACATTTCCCATAAGCCCTTAACAATGCCGAAGCACGTTCCATCAGTGTTCCATATGCATCCTGACTATAATCGTAGCCATAAGGGAACTTCTCTTCCTCACTTCCGCCATTACCTGTTTCTGATTCTGATTCCTCCTCATACACACCATCAGACCAAATCTTCTTCCTGCTTACACTCTCCAGTTCATCCAGTCTATCCGTCTGAGTAACTGTATAGGTTGCCGATGCCCCAACATTTCCAATCTTCATCCTTCCGTTGGGACTCAGCTCAAACGTATAGGTATTGGTATCGCCGTCGCTCGTTTTAACGGCCTTCTTGTATTCCTCTGCCCCGCCGCCGTCTGTCAGCAGATAGAGCTTTTCATTCTTATCCATCCTGCTGTCTGTGATGCTGACTTCATAGGTATACTTATCTTCTTCGCCTTTACTATCTTCCTGCCGCTCATTGGCAATCACCAGATAAGGAGAGGTCTTAAATATAGCCGTAAACGCCGAGAAATGGTCAGTCTGGAAATGAATCTGTCCAACGGACGCGCTTCCGCTCACATCCAGTTCCTGGCGTCCCTCGCTGTCAACCGCAATATCGTCTGCTGAAATGCCATCCAGCACAGGCACCTGGGCTACAGCTTCTGTTTCCCCGCTGCCTTCCAGCTCCGCCTTTGCAGATACGGCCTGGACCTCCTGGGTAGGCGTCTCCAGATGGAGAATTTCAATCTGGTCCGCCTCCATGCTGGCCTTCTCAATCCGATCTCCGCTAAAGGATACAGTGACAAGATTGCTGCCGTCCTCGGCCCAGCTGTTATCTAATTTCACGCCGTCATACATAAGGTTGATGTCATATGCAATGATGGCGCTGACCATTGTTCCGTCATCAGACTCAGCATCTACTTTTTCCGTCAGCGCTGATTCCACCTGCTCTGTTATCTCCTCTGCCTGTATCTGCGTGTCGGCAGGCAGCACTCCTTCAGGAGCAGTTATCCTGATTGTAACCCCATTGACCTCCACTGATTTGTCAAAGGCAGGATGTTCCAATGTCTCCAGGGTGTATACCTGTATGTTCTGCTCCTCATAAACCTCGGATATGGTATACCATGCTGTCTGTGATCCGTCCAGCTCATCCGTAACCGAGTCTGCTTCCAAATCCTCATCATTGGCAGTCACATTGTCAATTGTATATCCCAACTGGGTCTTGACGCCAAAGGTCAGGCTTTCGCCTTCCTTCACGCCTCTTGGCCCCTCCATAATCCGGGCACTGGCCTCAGGGAAACTGGTGTATGTCACCTTATAACCGTCAAAATCCTCCAATGCCTTTAACTGGTTCAGGCTGGTGGTGTAAACCTTGGCTGTGGAACAATACCCCATGCCAGCCAAATCAGAGGTGCTGGCCTTCTTAGTATCATCCTCCGGCACAGGTTCCGGAGCGGTCTCCTGCTCTGACTCTGAAGGAAGTGAAACATCTGCGGACGGTGCTGTTGATGTTTCCGCTGAATCGGAAGATGGATCGCTGCTTCCGTCCGTGCTGTCCGATGCCTGTGTGCTCTCAGGTACGCTTCCCTCATCATCCGCTTTTGTGGTCTGCACTTCGTCTGTATCCGGCACATTCACTTCCGTTGTTGGGGCAGCCGGTTCCCTGGTCTCTTCCGCAGAAGGCTTCTCTGTCTCTTTTACCGTCTCCGTCTCTTTTTCTTTCTCTGTCCCAGCTGCTTCTCCTGTCTCTTTTACTTCCCCGTGCTCCTCTTTCTCCCTGGGCTCAGTCTCCTTCTCTTTGGAGACTTCTTCCTTCTCCGGCATGTTTTCCTTCACATCTGCGGAATCTGCCGGACTGCCCTCCTCTTTCTCAGATACAACCGGGGCATCATGACGGGAAATGGCAGCTGCCGGCACAGCGCCCTCTTCCTTCTTATCCTCATCCTTATTTGACTTTTCTTCCCTGTCCTCCTGCTTCTGGGTGTCCTTATCCTGGTCCGCAAAATCCTTTTGCGGCTTCTCATCAGAACCAGATCCGCTGTTCTTTTCCGGTACCTCTGCCTTTGTATCGGCAGCATTGTCTTTCTCTGTATCTGTTCCCTGAGCATCGTCCGTCGGCGCGGCTTCTGTATCAGCCGTACTGTGGTCTGCATTGCCGGCCGAACCAAGGGACCCGTCCTCAGGCCGTGATGTCTCCTCCTGGTTTTCGCCGCTGTTTTCACTGCTGTTTTCGCTGCTTCCGCTGGTATCTTGGCCGCTGTTTCCACTGTTTTCGCTGCTTCCGCTGCCATCCGCGCTTTCCTCCGGCAGAGCTGACTCCCCGGTGCCGTCGGCACCGCTTTCAGCCGATGTCTCAGATTCGGAGGCCTCTGTCTCCTCCTGGACTGGCTTTGATATGATATCTACTTCCTCATCGCCAAATGCATCTTCATAACTCCTGATGGTGACGCGCTTTGTCTTTTTGACCTTTTCCACACCGTCATCCATCCGTGTGATTTCCGTGGTGCAGCTGATGGTATCCTCCCCGTTATTCACGTAGAGCAGGATGATTTCCTCATCCCCGGTTACCATATACATATCGCCGGCATCCTCCGGAAGGCGCACAAATACACGCAGCTCCGCTTCCATGCTGCTTCCTTCCATCTCCGGATATACCTCATACACGGCACCCTTCGTACCGAAAAATACCTTTTCAAATTCTGCCGTCCTGCCATTGGTAAAGCCTAAATCATCTGCCGTTATCTCATGGCCGCTTTCAATGGCCTCCTCCACGGCAGCTACCAAATCCGCGCCTTTCATCTGGAACGTAACCTGGTCCGCCGTACCGGCATAGGATACATTCAGGCCGGTACCCAAATTTGTGAAAACCATGGCTGCTGTCAGCAAAAATGCCAGAATCCTTTTCTGGCTGTAATACATGGATTTCGCTATTGTACCGGAACTTCTCCGTCTTTCCATAATAGTTCTCCTTTTCATAAACTCCCCTGTCAATCAGGTGCAGCTGTTTCACGATTCATCTTAACAATATCATATCATAAATGATTACACTTTGGTTACATTTTCATGTTTTTTATAAATTATTTATGTATTTTGAATTGTAACCAGAGGCCGTATTTCTTCACTATGGTTACATAATAGCATACAAAGCGTTACGTAAAGCGTTATTTCAGGTCGTAATTGGTCACTTTTTTTATTTTTATGTTATTTTATTCATTTTTTTATAATATGTGTGTCCCCATTTCCCTGCATTCCGCACAAACCAGAAAAAAATGGAAATCTTTTTCTCCCCCCAAACCGTATAAAACATCTGGAATCCGTACATCATTTCGTTATAGCAGATTCATCCAGTACAGCCCTGAATTTTTCATGTCAGGGCGTATGGCATTATAACGGAGGTAAGGATTATGTCGGGCTACAAAGTTGAGATATGCGGAGTCAATACCGCCAAACTGCCTTTACTGAGCAATGAAGAGAAAGAGGAACTGTTTCAAAGAATACTGGACGGTGACATGGAGGCCAGGGAGCAGTATATCAAAGGGAACCTGCGCCTGGTACTCAGCGTAATCCAGCGCTTTTCAAACAGCCAGGAAAACATCGACGACCTGTTCCAGATTGGATGCATCGGCCTAATCAAGGCCATCGACAATTTTGACATCACTCAGAATGTCAAATTTTCCACTTATGCAGTGCCTATGATACTGGGAGAAGTGCGCAGATATCTGAGGGACAATAATTCCATCCGGGTCAGCCGTTCCCTGAGGGATACTGCCTATAAGGCCCTCTATGCCAGGGAGCAGCTTACCAGAACCAATTCCAAGGAACCCACTCTCATGGAAATCGCACAGGAAATAGGTGTTTCAAAGGAAGACATCACCTATGCACTGGATGCCATACAGACTCCTGTCAGCCTGTATGAGCCGGTTTATACGGACGGCGGGGACCCTCTTTTTGTGATGGACCAAATTAGTGACAAAAAGAACCTGGAGGAAAACTGGGTGGAGGATTTATCTCTGGTGGAGGCCATGAAGCGGCTGCCGGAGCGGGAGCGCCATATCATTGACATGCGTTTCTTTGAAGGAAAAACCCAGACCGAGGTTGCCCAGGAAATCCATATCAGCCAGGCCCAGGTGAGCCGCCTTGAAAAAAATGCGCTGAAAAGTATGAAGTCCTATTTAAGCTGACCCTTGAAGCCTTTCAGCAGATGTGTTAAACTATTCATGTTAGTGCTTGTTTGAAACATATGCCAACAGAAAGTGAACATATCTATGGAACAAAATGAACGCAGATTTGCAGTATTGATTGATGCAGACAATGTCTCCCCCAAGTATATCAAATACATTTTGGACGAAGTGTCGGATGTGGGAATCGCCACCTACAAACGCATTTACGGCGACTGGACAGATAACGAAAAGCGCAGCTGGAAGAATGTGCTTCTGGACTGGTCCGTAAATCCCATCCAGCAGTACAGCTACACCACCGGAAAGAACGCCACTGATTCAGCCATGATTATTGATGCAATGGACATCCTATATTCCGGAAATGTAGATGGTTTCTGCCTGGTTTCCAGCGATTCGGATTTTACCAAGCTGGCCCAGCGCCTGAGGGAGGCAGGGATGTTTGTCATGGGAATCGGGGAGCAGAAAACCCCCAAGCCCTTCCGTGCAGCCTGCGATACGTTTAAATTGCTGGAGATCATATCCTCTGATGATGCACCGGAAACATCGGTCATCGAAAACCAGAAGACCATTACCAACATAGATGAAATCCAGAAGGCCATCACCAAGCTCCTCATTGAAAATAACAGCCAGAACCAGCCCATTATCCTTGCAAAGGTGGGTAACTTCCTTACAAAGCGCTTTTCAGATTTTGATGTCAGGAACTACGGCTACTCCAAGCTCTCCACCTTTTTGGAAAGCCTGAACAACAACGACTTTCAGGTGGTCAAGCTCCACGGCGGTTATTTTGTCCAGGAAAAGAGCGCCAGCATCTCCAAAACTGAGATTGAAAAGGAAATCATCCGCATCATCAAGGGATATAACGGACATGTGGATAATCTGAGCATCATACACGATGAGCTGAAAAAGACATACCCTTCCTTTGACGTGAAGCAGTATGGTTTCAGCCGCATTTCCAGCTTTATCCGCAGCTTCGGAACATTCCGCATCAGGGATAACATGGTTCAGCTCAAATAACAACAACAGAAACGCCCGGAAAGGGACATCCAGCCTGTGGATGCGGCCTTTTCCGGGCATTCTTGTTTTATTGTCTTTCCTGGTGTCTCTTCTTCGGCTGTTCTGCTTCTACTGTCCTGCCTCTCCTGTTATCTGCGGATGATTTCAAAGCCATCCTTAAACTCTTTATAGTCCCTTATGCCGATGAATTCTTCCGGAACAGGCATCTTCGTCATATGGCTGGTGATTTCATACCATTTGTCCATTTGGAATACAGCGTCCGGGTCTGTCCATATGGCCTCCGCCTCTTCTCTGGTCAGGTCCGTATATTTAAGTATGTCCTCAGGAAACTCCTGCTCTTTTCCGTAACATCCAAACTCTGATTCCAGTATTTCCTTAGTAATTGATGTCGCCCTCTGGTACACATGCTTTTGATGTTTGTCGCTGTAGGCAACCATCAGCAGATCTCCGTCAAATTCGTCATAGAGAATGACATCCGACTTGAATATTTTTGACACTTTCCTGGCATTCTCCATGGTGCAGTTTTCCTGGAGACTCTGGCTGTCTATGCCCAGCCAGGGGCTGTCCTCTGTCCGGGCCGCCAGCGCATCCCCGCTTTTTACCCCAAAAAAGCCTGTGTCAATCTTCTTCACCAACTCCAGGCAGTCACCGATTTCCTCCGGGCTTAAGTCCTCCTCCAGAAGGACCAGACAGTTTGTCATGACATAGTTTTTGCCGTAATAGCCGTGAAATACCTCGTCCTCCATCTTTTTACAGATTCCCGCAGATGTATCTAAAATCCGGAAGGAATCAAGAGCCTGCCTGGCTTCTCCTATGGATTCCGGCGTTTCTTCCCTGAGACGTACCGTTACCGTGTAAAAATACTCCGGTCCCTGCACACTGAGCTCTACGCTATATCGGTATGCCCCTTCCACGTATTCACCCCCGCCGTATATCTGACCGGTATTCTCCTCGGCCTTATACCGTATCTCCTTTTGGACAATCTCGTCTCCCTTCACCCTTCTGTATGTATACTCCAGCACCTCCGGCATGGAATCGTCCTTAACAGCTGCTCCGCTCTCCATCCTTCTGATGTAATCCGCCTTTGTCCTGGGGGTATCTATTCCCGCTATTGCAAAAAACTGCGGCTGCTCCCTGTATCCCCGGACCAGAATACTCCCCCATTCCGAAACCAGGATGTCCCCGAAATCACGGTTTCCCTGCCGGGTCCACTCCTCCTGCGGAAGCCGGATTTTATAATAAAGGGAGGAGGATACATAGGTTCCGTCTGACCCCACCTGGTCAAAAACCGTATCATCGGGAACAGTAATCATAATACCGTCCTGCATTTTGTCTGCTGCTTTATTTCCATGTTCCGCTGCCTGACTTGCGTTTTCCCCCGAATCCGCCGGTCCCTCTTCAGACACCTCTGCCATTGCCGTCCTGGCCTGTACGCTGCCCTCCGCTGTCCCTGTGTTTCCCGCTGTCCCTGTGCTTCCCGCTGTTCCTGTGCTTCCTGTTGTTCCTGTGCTTCCCGCTGTTCCTGTGCTTCCACCACTCCCTGCTCCCCACGCCGCCAGTCCCAATGCCGCCACAACTGCGGCCGCAGCCAGTAACCTTCTGCCTGTCCCCCATTTTCCTGCCGGCACACGTACCTTTTTTTGCTTCAGGCTCAGAGGTTTCCCGCTTCCTCTCTCATTGCATATCTGAAACAGCATCTCCATACCGCCTATTTGCGCTAGCGGCTCCATGGGAATCATGACCTCCCCTCCCCGTCCTTTCATCAGACAAACATATTCCGGCGTATAAACCGCCTTCTCAAAATCCCCATAGGCGTGTCTGACCGCGGACCGTTCTCCATATTCACAGATACCGTCCTCTTCCAGTGCCAGCAGCTGCAAACCCGCATACCGGTACGGGAACAATGCCGCCTTCCTCAGCTTCTGCACATTTCTCCAAGGCAGGCCCAATGCCCTGCATGCGTCTGCTATCTGGTCCACGCTCCTGGTGTAACAGCAGAATGGGACGGTTCTTCTGCGGCAGGCTTCCTCCACATCCCCCATGGGAATCCGCTCATCCCTGTTCTCCAAACATTTTGTCTTCAGGCATCTGAACCATTCCTGCGCCTCCAGATCCCCTCCCAGGACCCGCTCCGGTATGGCCCAGAATTCCTTCTGCCCGAAAAACAGAATCAGGCCTTCCTTCCTATGAACCTCTGTCAGCGCAGAATACAGCAGCCATATATCCGTATTCCCGGTCTGTATGCGGATCACCTCATTCTCCATGGTGATACAGCAGTCTTCCTTCAGATTCATAAAATCCGGCCGGACCCTTCCCAGGTCCTTTTCCTTCAGGAAGTCTTTCTTATACCATCTGAGGAATCCTTTATACTCCTGTTCACTCAGCCTGAAACAAAGCCTTTCTCCCACCTGTGCTGCGGACATGCCTCTCCTACCTCCTCGGCCGTCTCTCCCCATACGCATCTTTAAGGTATGGACGGCCTTGTATATCAAATCATATTCCTGATAACAATGTACCGCATTTTCCTCTGTTAGACAAGCCTTAAGACAGCAAAAAAGCCAGCTCTTTCTGCTGACTTTCCATGCCTATTCAAATCTGACGATTTCTTTTTTAAGCCGTTTCATGATTTTCTTTTCCAGTCTGGATATATAGGACTGGGAGATTCCCAGCAGGTCAGCCACTTCCTTCTGGGTCATTTCCTCCCCATCCTCGTTTGTAAGGCCGTACCGCAGCTCCACGATTTTGCGTTCCCTGGGGTTTAAGCGGCTGATTGCGTTGTTGAGAAGGCTTTTTTCTATCTCATCCTCGATATCGTGATAAATCACATCCTCATCCGTTCCAAGAATATCCGACAGCAGAAGTTCATTTCCATCCCAATCCACATTCAGAGGTTCATCTATGGACACTTCCAGACGTGTCTTATTATTCCTTCTGAGATACATGAGAATCTCATTCTCAATGCATCTGGAAGCATAGGTGGCCAGCTTGATGTTCTTATCCGGCTTAAAGGTATTGATGGCTTTGATGAGTCCAATGGTTCCGATGGAAATTAAATCCTCCACCCCCACGCTGGTATTGTCGAATTTCTTCGCTATGTAGACTACCAGCCTCAGGTTGTGCTCAATCAGGGCCGCCCTGGCCTCCTTGTCATCCTCGCTTCCCAAAAGACTTATCATCCGGCCCTCCTCCTCTGTTTCCAGAGGGGCAGGCAGTATATCGGCGCCTCCTATATAATGCACCTCCCCCTGCCTGGGCATCAGTACGGTTCTGAAGCTGGGGATGGTCTTTAACTGGAAACGGTTTGGTATGGATACTTTTATAATCATGGAAATGTCCTCCTGTACGTTGTGTGTTATTCAAGTTCCTTAGTCGCTTTTCTGTATCAGGATTTGATACTCCCCTGAGGGAGAAAGCTCCTGCTTCGTAATGGCAATGAGGGGCTTCTCAAGGCTGTACCTGCCGCCCTCCTGCTCTATCTCCATCCGGTCTATGAACACGGCCGGCAGAATTCCGCGGCTGGTTCCCACGGACTGGTACGGCACATAGACCACACCCTTTACCGACGGACACAGCTGCTTCATGACACCGGCCGCCGCCACATGGACCGGCTGGCTGCTCACAGGCTCCCTCAGCCGGTTGCCCGTGTCTATAAGCCCTGTAACTGTCTCTTTCTTTTCGCCGTAAATCATGGTAACCCTGCATAAATCCTTCCTGTGGGCCATGGTACGGATTAATTCCTTTATCCCCCCTGAAAATCCATAGCAGGCTGCGGCTGCCCCTGCAATCATTAAAATCCAGACCATGACGGGAATCCTTCTTCCATGTCCGGACTCCACCAAAAGCCATGCGTAATACCCTGCCCTGGTGTGTTCATAGAGCACCAGCATCACACCTCCAAGAACAACAGATACAAGGTAGATACCTGCCACGGATTTAATCACCTCTTTAGGGCTTTTCAGATGATAAGCAGCTACAGCCATCAGGCTGCTCACCGCTACATACGTTCCCAATATCTCCACTGCGGCCGGAAGACCGGGAACCAGGCTCACCACACAGGACCATATACCGCCGATGACGGCTCCGGCCAGAATACGCCGCTTTGTGGTCCTGTAGGATAACACTCTGTTTAAGATGGTCAGAACCATCATGTCCATAATGGTATTGACCGCGAATACCACATCTATGTATACTGTATAAACCACTCAGTCCGGCCTCACCTCCCTGGCAAACTTTCTGAAAGCCATTATAGCGGTTTCAAAGCGCGGATGTTGTCGAAATAACCGATATCAGGTACAATATTTATCGACAAAATTCGAGTTTCATACTAAATATGGTGTTTTTACAAAAAGCCGGAACGCCGCCGCCACATCCATACACGGTGTGGCGGCAGCATTCCGGCTGTACGCGTCTCTATTTGATTGTGCTGTTCTTACAATAGCCTGTCTTTACAACAGCCTCTATTTACATAACCTGTTTCATGGTTTATTCACCACATTCTGAGGCGTGCCTGCCATAAACCGGCTCAGGTTTTCCACTGCAATATCCATGAGCCTTTGTCTGGATTCCCTGGGCGCCCAGGCGATATGAGGCGTAATCAGTATATTTTCCGCGCCCAAAAGAGGATTATCCTCCTGTATGGGCTCTGCGGAAACCACATCCACGGCAGCGCCTCCTATCTTACCGCTGTCAAGTCCCTCCCTCAGGTCGGCTTCCTCCACCAGCTGTCCTCTGGAGGTGTTGATAATCAGAACCCCATCCTTCATCTTTTCAATGGTGCGGCGGTTGATGATTTTCTCCGTTTCAGGGAACAGAGGGCAGTGCAGGCTGATTACATCGGAGCCGGACAGCAGCTCTTCCAGGTCTGCGTACCGGCAGCTGTCCGTCTCCAGACTTTTATCCTGGTACCGGTCAAAGGCCAGCACCTTCATACCCAGAGCCTGGGCAATGACAGCAGTGCGCCTTCCGATGCGCCCGAATCCGATGATTCCCATGGTCTTTCCCGCAAGCTCTGTCAGCGGGTACTTCCAGAAACACCAGTCCCTGGAGCGGGTCCATTCGCCTGCCCTTACACAGTCAGAATGGAAGCCCACATGGTGGCACAGCTCCAGAAGCAGGGCAATGGCGTACTGGGCCACCGCATCTGTGCCGTAGGAAGGAATATTGGAAACAATGACCCCTGCATCTCCGGCTGCGCGTATGTCCACGATATTGTAGCCTGTGGCCAGTACCCCGATAAACCGCAGGTTGGGGCAGCTCTCTATTGTCCGGGCGCTTATGGGCGTCTTATTTGTATACACCGCCTCTGCCCGGCCAATGCGTTCCACCACCCGGTCCTTGGGCGTCCTGTCATAAACCGTCAGATCCCCCAGGTCCTCCAGGCCTTTCCAGCTCAGATCCCCCGGATTTTCCGTATATCCGTCTAATACCACAATCCTCATATATGTTTCATCCTTTCCATTTTCCCAGCATACCATTTGGCGCAATCCTCTCCATCAGTCCTCCACCATCGCCCATGCCCGGTTAATCACTCGCTTCGTGTCAGCCAGGATAATTTCCCCGTCCTCGTCCCCCCAGGGTTTGACCTCCAGGGATAACACATAAGGCTCTTTTTCATTAAAAAAGCCTTCCTCCTTCAGTACCCTGAAAAATTCTGCCAACTGCTCCGTATCGTTGGCGCTCTCCGGGAAACCGAATCTGGGGTGCTGATCCCCGTACGCCTCGCAGCCCTCCTTAACCACTGCGTTTCCTATGTGGAAATGTGTGATATAGGGACGCAGGGTCCGCACCACATAACGGGAGGTCTCATAGGTGGTGGGAAAATGGGACAAGTCCGCCAGCAGGCCAAAATTATGATGAGTCATGCCCATATCGGCTGCAAACCGGGCCGCCAGAGGCGCCGGACCAATCAGCGCCGCCTTATCCATATCGTAGTCAAATACCTCTAACTCCACCATCATGCCCTTTTTTGCGGCGTGGGTGCACACTGACCTGGTTGTCTTTAAAAGCTGGGAATATGCCTGTTCTCTGGAATCAGGTTCCCATTTTCCTGCCAAAAAGGCGATACCCCCGGCCCCCATATACGCCGCCTCGTCCACTGCCCGGGTCAGCTCTTCTTCCGCCTTCCTCCGCTCCGTCTCCTCCAGATGGTTTGGATTCAGCCCCTTCCCCAGCAGGTTTGGCTGGGCGCCGTAGCACACCCGCAGATGGGATTGGTCCAGCATTTTCTTCACCCTTTCCCTGGCTTCACTGTCCGGGATATGGGTAATCTCCAAAGCCCCAAAATACGGATCGCAGCAGATGGTTCTGACTGAATCACACACCGGATAACTGACCGGCGGGTGGGTCATCCACTGGATGGTGCCTACCTGGAAATATTTCTGGATTGGTTCTTTCATTCTCTTATTCCTCCTGTTCAAATGTGCCTCAGGTCATATCAAAGGGCCGCGTCCTTTCAGGCAGCCTGCCCGTTCCATTGTCCTGCTTACGCCGCATCACGGCCCTGCATCTTTGCGCAATGGATTCCGCACCATATCCGTACTTTTCCATCAGCTGGCCGTAATCCCCGGACTCGGCAAAATCCACTGCGCCGATCCGTTCCATGGGAACCGGACAGTGCTCTGCCAGCACCTCTGCCACTGCGCTTCCCAGGCCGCCGTATATGCTGTGTTCCTCCGCTGTCACGATGGCTCCTGTCTGTTCTGCACATTCCAGAATCAGATTTTGATCAATGGGCTTTACCGTATGCATGTCCACCACCGCTGCCTGGATGCCCTCCTGCTCCAGAAGCAGGGCTGCCCGGATTGCGTTGTGCAGAAGCGTTCCCGTGGTGATAATGGACACGTCATTCCCCTCCCTGACGCGGATACCCTTTCCAATCTCAAACCTCATATTGTCCCCGTAAAACACCGGAGCCGGCGCACGGCTCAGGCGCAGATAAACCGGTCCCTGATGCTCTGCAATGGCAAACACAGCCTTTCTTGTCTCCGTCCCGTCTGCCGTGGCTATGACTGTCATATTCGGTATAGATCTCACAAATGCCATATCCGTTATGGCCTGATGACTGGCTCCGTCATAGGAGTCAGACAGGCCGCAGTAAGCGCCGCACAGCTTTACATTCAGGCTGTCATAGGCAATGAGGCTCTGGACCGGGTCCGCTCCTCTGGTGGTCAGGAACACGGCAAAGGTATTAACAAAGGGAATGAAACCGGTCCTGGCAAGTCCGGCCGCCATGGCCACCATATTTAACTCGCTGATTCCCACATTAAAATACCGCTCAGGAAACGCACTTCCAAATATACCGCTTTTTGTGGAGGAAGCCACATCAGCCTCCAGTCCCACGATCCTTACATCCTGTTCTCCCAATTCTTTAAGCGCCGCTCCGTAGGCATCGCGGATTGCTGTCATCTCTCCCATTACCGGTCACCTCCCAGTTCTGCTTTTGCCTGTGCGTATTCCTGGTCTCCAATGGCTTTTCCATGCCAGGTATTTTTGCCCTCCATGAAGGAAACGCCCTTTCCCTTCACTGTCTTTGCCAGTATCAGGGATGGCTTGTCCGCCGTCATTTTAGCCTCCTCCACGGCCCTGCATATGTCCTCCACATCATGGCCGTCGCAGGGAATCACATTCCATCCGAACGCCTCCCATTTGGCCTTTATATCTCCCATGGGCATGATATCCTCCAGGGTGCCGTCCAACTGTACCCCGTTGTTGTCCAGAATACCTATCAGATGGTCTGCCTTGAATTTGGACGCTGACAAGGCTGCCTCCCATACGCATCCTTCCTGTATTTCCCCATCCCCCATGATTACATATGTGTAGGAATCATACCCTTTAAGCCTGGATCCCAGGGCCATTCCCAGTCCTGCGGACAATCCCAGGCCCAGCGGTCCGGTGGAAAGCTCCACCCCAGGCGTCTTATGTACGCAGGGATGGCCCTGGAGCATGCTTCCCGTCTGGCGCAGGTTCTTTAACTCCGCCAGGGGAAAGAAGCCCTTGTGGGCCAGGACAAGATAAAGCATGGGCGCCCCGTGACCCTTTGACAGTATCAGATGGTCCCGGTCCTCCTTTTCCGGGTTCATGGGGTCAACATCCATCAGCTCATAGTAAAGCGCTGTCAATATCTCCGTGCAGGACAGCGATCCTCCGGGATGGCCTGTCTGTACACTGTACAGCAGATCAATCAGCTTGTTGCGGAATACAAGGCACAGCTTTTGAAGTGTTTCCTTTCGTTCCTCTCTCATATCTGCATCCCCTCCTTACGGCTGCGGCCGCGGCCATCCTTGTTCCGGCCTGCTTCATTGCAATGTGTGTTTCCGCCGTAAACCCGGTCGGCAATGGGCCTCAGATACCGGATGGATTCCCTGGCAGCTTCCTCCATGGACGGAAGCTGGAATATCTCGGTACAGTAATTGCCGTCATAACCGCACTCCCGAAAGACCGTCAGAATCTTCTCAAAATCCAGGCCGCATTGTCCCGGATAGCGCCGGTTATTGTCGGCCAGATGTACGTGGATGTTGTAACTGCTGTATGTGCGGATGGCCTCATACAAATCCTTTTCCTCCAGATTCATGTGGAAAATATCCATCATGAGCTGGAAATTAGGCCGTCCCACCCGGTCTGCCATGGCCGCTCCCTCCGCCAGGGTATTGATAAAGTTGGTCTGCATGATGGTCACTGTCTCCAGGGCAATGTCCACATTTTTAGGAGCTGCATAGTCAGCCAGCTCAGTAAACGCGTTCTGAGCCAGTCCAATGGTTTCCTCCCTGTCCAGTTCCCTGCAGTACTGCCCGCGTATCCTCCCTATATTGACATTGGCCCCCAGGTAACCGGCAAAATCAATGATTTCCTTTGTCCTCTCCACGGCCTCCCGGCGTAGGGACCGGTGGGGGTGTGTATAGCTTAATCCCAGCTGTCCGAAGATCTCGCCTGTGCACACCAGCACCACGGACAGGTTGTTTTCCTCAGCGGTTTCCTTCACTTCCCTCCAGTCCAGCTTTCCCGGATTCAGGGTCATCAGCTCTACCCCGTCGTATCCCAGGGCGCCCAGGTCCCCAAAGGTTTTTGTCAGAGACCCCTGGTACGCTGTCACTGAATCCGCTATGGCCACGTCGGGCGTGGCTGCCTGATAACATAATTTCATTGCTCTCCTCCTCCCGCGAATACAGGCTTTAACGCCTGGTACAGTTCCCGGTAAACCCGGTACTGTCTGTCATATACACAAGCCCGGACATCATCGGGCCAAAACACCTCACCGTCCGCTGCCAGTACCTTTCCAAAGTCCGGCGCAATCTCACGGATTCCCATAGCCTGGGCAGCGATGATGATATCGCCCAGGGTCTCTGTCTCATTGGACCGGAGCCGGGCCACGGGAATTCCCAGCACATCAGCAAATATCCGGCACCACAGAGGGCTGTTGGCCGCGCCGCCGCCAAGGGGTATGATATCCGGTCTGGCAGCCCGGTCCAGGACCACTTCCAGACAGTGGCGCTGTGAAAATGCCACTCCCTCCAGGACAGCCCTTATAAAGGATGGGTAATCTGTCTCCAGCCCGGCCCCATAGAACACGCCCCTGGCCCGTGTATCCCAGACAGGGCTCTGCTCCCCGGCCAGATAGGGAAGCCATATAAGGCCTCCTGCCCCGGCCGGGGCAGTGTCCGCCAGACGGTCCAGATATGGGTATATACCGCACCCGGCTGCCTGGGCCTGCCTGGCTGCCTCACTTCCGAATGTGTCCCTGAACCAGCGCAGGGACACACAGGCATTGTTGGTGGACTGGACAATGATGTACTGTCCGTCATAGGCCCCGTATAGGTTCAGCAGCCTTGAATCCTCCATAGGCTGTCCCGCAATGCTGCAAAGCCTTCCGCTGCTTCCTATGGTCAGGGCGAAATCCCCCTCAGCCACAGCGCCTGCCCCTATGGTGGCCGCTACCGTGTCAATGGTGCCGCCTGTCACCGGCGTTCCCGCAGCCAGTCCTGTCATGGAGGCCGCCCATTGGGTCACTGTGCCCACGATTTCAGCGGAACCGCAGGGACTCGGCAGCAGCCGGGCCGGCAGGCCTGTCTGTTCTGCAATCTCTGTATCCCATTGTCCGGTGCGGATATCCGCCATAAGGGTCAGGCTCATACGCGGCCGGTTCATTGTAAACTCCCCTGTGAGCTTTTGAATCACATAGCCGCAGGGCACCATCAGCTTATGTGCTCCCTTTATCAAATCCGGCCGGTTCTCAACCAGCCACCGCAGGGCCGGAAGGCTGAAGGAGCCGTTGGCAATGCGGTTTGCGGCCAGAGCGCGGATCCGCTCCTCACCGATATTCTCCTTCAACCATTCCACCTGGGGACCGCTTCTCTGGTCGTGGAGGCTGATGGCATTGCACACAGGCTGCCCCTGCCGGTCCGCCAGAAACACTGCGTTGGTGCTGCTGGTCCCCACCGCCGCAATCCTGTTTTTATCTATGTCCTGGCTTTGAAATATGGTCTGCAGGTTGCAGCACACCGCGTCCCACCACCGGGAAGGGTCCTGTTCGGTCCATCCGGGCCTGGGATGGATCATAGGATATTCCCGGTAAGCAGAAGCCACCCGTTTTCCGTGAAAATCATATACCGAACATTTTGTTCCGGTGGTGCCCACGTCTATTCCCAATAACAGGTCCTTATGCATCATACCGTTCCTCCTGCCCGAAACAGCGCCTCTGTCTGTTCTTCATCAAGGGGAATTCCCCGGTCTCCCAAAAGTATGGTAAGATGCGCATTCTCCTCAATCTCCTCCGCAGCGGCCAGCACTGCCTCCGGGCTTTTTCCCGCAGCCACCATGCCGTGATTTGCCAGCAGAAGGCTGTCCCGGCTGCAAATCACATCAGACACAGCCTCGGCCAGTTCCCGGCTTCCGGGACGGTAATAGGGAACCACAGGAATCCTTCCCACACGCATGGCGTATCCCGGAGTGTAGGCAGGCATGCCCGTGGCCCGACTCCCGTTTCCCTGCCTGCGGCAGGCAGCTGCAATGGAATAGGGGGAATGCAGATGAAACAGGCACAGAATGTCCGGGCGACTCCTGTAGCACGCCAGATGCATTCCGGCCTCCTTGGAGGGACGCCGCCTGCCGGAATCCGGCTTATCTGCGGGAGGCGCAAAACCATCTGCCTCCATCATTATCATGTCCTCCTGCGTCAAATCACCCAGGCAGATCCCGCTTGGAGATATATACACCTGCCCCTGAATCCGTATGCTCACATTGCCGCCGCTGCCCGCGGCAAATCCTTTCATATACGCTTTGCGGGCAGCTTTTACCACACGTTCCAGCATATTCTTTTTGTCCATATCCATATGGTTCTCCTTACTTTAAGATGGCCGGCAGAAACTCCGTGATTCCCGGCACCGCAAAGGTGAGCAGGGCGCAGGCCGTCACAGTCAGAATAACCCACAGGGTATCCGGAAACGCCTCGTCATACTTTACATTCAGCACCCGGCAGGATGTAAACAGGTTAACGGAAAGAGGCGGGGTCAGGGAGCCTACCATCAGCGCCATCAGCATGGAAACTCCATAGTGGACCACTCCCATTCCAAGGGTCTGGGCAATGGGCAGAAGGATAGGCGTCACCAGAATAATGATGCACATGGTCTCCATGAAGGTTCCCAGCAGCAAAAGAAGCAGGAATATGAATGCCATGATTAAAAACTTACTGGATGTAATGGACAGCAGCCAGCCCGCAAACAGGGTGGGCACATTCTGTATGGACATAATCCACCCGAAAGGCGTGGCAACCGAGATAATCAGCATGATAACGCCTGTGGTGACAACACTTTCCGCCGCCACCTTATAAAACTCCCGCAGCGTCAGTTCCCGGTACACAAACACTGCCAGAATAAAGGAATAGATGACAGCCACCACCGATGCCTCTGTGGCGGTACAGATACCTGAAAACACACCGCCCAGCACGAAAATAGGCATTAAAAGCGGAAGCAGGGCATCTCCTGTAATCCTGAGCCTTTCCTTTGCCGTATAATCTGTTTTCTCAACGCTCTCCTTGTTTCCCCTTTTAACGGCAAAAAAGGTATTGAGCCCGATAAGAGCAAGGATGCAGATAAATCCCGGTACAAAGCCGGCCAGGAACATATCTCCCACCGACGCCCCGGAGGAGGACGCATAGACCACCATTACAATGCTTGGAGGAATGATGCAGGCCATGGTTCCTCCGGCTGCAATCAGTCCCACAGTCAGTCCCCTTGGGTATTTCTGCTCCAGCATCTCAGGTCCTATGATCTTACCGATAGCCGCAGCGCTTGCCACACCGGACCCTGAGACCGCGCCGAAGAATCCGCAGGCCGCAAGTGCCGTGGCCCCCAGTCCGCCCGGCATTTTCCGCAGCATCATGTTGGCAAAACGCATGAGGCGGGGCGTACTGCCGTATACCATCAGGGAACCGGCAAAAATAAACATAGGCATTGCCATCATATTAAAGGATTTGGCGCCGCTGGCCATGCGCTGGACAACGATATCCAGAGGCGGATAGCCATTGACGGTCAGCAGGGCCATACAGCTGATGCCGATGGAAAAAGCCACAGGCAGTCCAATCAGCAGACAGATTCCCAACACAACAAACAAAACAATTAATCCAGTATTCATTATCGACTCAGCTCCTCCTCCACATACTCCATGTTTCTTCCCCTTAACTTCTCCACATCAATCCAGAGACGCAGCACATAAAAAATAATCATCAGTACACAGCCGCTCAGTACACCCACATAATTGACGGAAAGAGGTATCTTCATAGCTGCTGAAAGGGCATTGAGATTGGTGCCCACCAGCTTTGCCGCATAGCGGCAGATTATTAGGAGAAACGCAATACAGATACAGTCATCCAGAATCTCAAAACCGCGGTACACAGGTCCGGGGAGCTTGCGGATAAAAAAGTCTATCCGCGTGTTGCTGTTATTGATGGTGGCCATGGCTGCGCCGAAATATGTAATGTAAACCATGGCCATGCCTGCCAGCTCCTCCACCCATGTAAATGAAGTTCCAAACACATACCGGTTCACCACCTGTATTCCTATAATGATGGTCAGGGTACACACCGTGACGCAGCTTAAAATGCGCAGAAGGAATTTCACCTTGTCTATTAATTTCAGGACCATTTTTTACCTCCTTTTTCATATTGTTCTGTGGCAAAACCGGGGCACGGCCGGGCCGTCCCCCGGTACTTGCGGATACCTACTTATTAAAGGAAGTAGCAAGGTCTATCCAATACTGTCCGTCCTCGTACTGGGAAGCAAACTCTTCCCAGATGCCTGACATTGCCTCCTGGAACGCTTCCTTATCCACCTCATTGATTTCCATACCTGCCTCTTTTAATAATTCCAGGTATTTTGATTCATCATTTTCCTGCAGGTCCACTTCCCTTGCCTTGTCAGCCTCCTCAAACAGTATGGTCTGGTACTCTTCCGGAAGGGTTTCAAACCATGCGGTATTGACTGCCAGAGGAGCAGCGTCATACATATGGCCGGTCAGGGACAAATAGGTCTGCACATCCTGGAGAGATGAGGTGTAGATGTTTGCCAGAGGATTTTCCTGGCCGTCAATGGTCTTGTTCTGAAGGCCTGTATACACATCGGAAAATGCCATAATAACAGCCGATCCTCCAACCGCCTCATACATCTTGACCTTCATGCTGTTTTCATTGGTGCGGAACTTGATGCCCGCAATATCCGCAGGGGCCAGAATAGGCCTGGTATTGTTGGTCATATGGCGGTAGCCGGACTCCCACACAGACAGAATGGTCACGCCTGTTGGCTCCAGAAGCTTTTCGCAGAACTGCTGGCCGAACTCACCGGCCCAGGCTTGCCTGGCATTGTCCAGGGATGTAAACAGGAACGGCAGAAGGGCCACGTTTACTTCCGAATTATAGGGCTCCCAGTTGGCTGCTCCCATCTGCATCATTCCCTCTACCGTACCGGAAGTAACCTGTTCCAAAAGGTCGGCTTCGCCCCCCAGGGCCGAATCCGTATATATGTTTACAGCCAGGTCCCCGCCGGTCCTCTCCTCCACCGCTTTCTTAAAGCTCTGCAGGGCAATGCTGGACGGGTTGGTGGAGCTCATGGCTGATCCGATATTCAGCGTATAGCTGGCCTTGACATCCGTACCTGTGTTATCCGTCTTGGAACCCTCTGCCTCCCCCTGGGCCGAAGCCGCATCGGCTGATGCTGCCGGATCGGCGGCTGATGCCGGGGCCGCTGATGATGCCGGGGCGGATGAACCGCCTGCGCAGGCAGTAAGCCCCCATGTCATGGTCAGTGCCAGAAACAGTGATACAAGTCTTTTTTTCATACGTTTATCTCTCCTTTTTCATTATATAGTTTTATGATTCATGCAGAATGCTCGTCCGGCGGCATACGCGGCTGGTCCGCAGCATTCTGCCGCATCATACAGTTACGCGTAAATACCATTCCCCTGGCAAGTATAAGCAGCAGGTTCTGGCTTTCCACCGGAAGTTCCTTTGCGTTGTCAATGATTTCCATTAATACCCTGTTCTGCAGTTCTTCTTCCTTTTGCATTGTCAATGTTATCCCTCCTTTCTTTTTGCTCTATTAATGAATTATAGCAGATAAGGAATTCACTGTCAATGAAACATACTATATTTTTCCTGCACTTAAGCTGCCAAAAAATCATTGACAATGAATTTTGCTCATTGTATACTGATTGCGGGGGTGATAAAAATGAATACATTGGGAGAACGACTCAACTATGCGCGGAAACAAAAGGGATATACCCAGGATTCCCTTGCCCAGACCATCGGCGTATCCAGAGGTGTCATCTTCAACCTGGAAAAAAACAAGACAGAACCGCAGGCCATTGTCATCAATGCAGTCTGCCAGATACTGAAAATTAATAAAGAATGGCTCACCGACGGCACAGGAGACATGGAATCCGGAAACCAGGCCTTTCAAAGCGCAAAACTGCTGGAGGAACTCTATGATATTGCCAAGGAACTCTCAGAGGATGAACAGCTATTCCTTTTGGACACGGTCAAAGCGCTGAAACTGCGTCTGGGCAAGCGGCAGTAGACTGCCATCCTGTGGCGTATTGTTATATATTGGCGTATTGCCAATATATATTTATAATATCAGCGAATTGCCAGTATGTCAATGTATTTTATCAACAAATTGACAATACGCCAACCAGAGGTTGGCCCGGAAATGAGGTGTGATAATGGGATTTTCCGAACAACTGAAAAAAGCCAGGGTTTCCATGGGGTATACGCAGCAGCAGGTAGCGGACGCCTTAGGCCTGACAGCCAGCACCTACTGCGGATACGAAACAGGCAAACGACAGCCGGATGTGGCTAAACTGAAGCAGCTGGCCCGGATTCTGAACACTACCGGCAGCTTCCTTCTGGAGACAGAGCCCGTTCAGGACACATGCCGGCCGGACCTTGGGGCTGGTAATGAACTCATGGCCTCCTATGGCAGGCTCAATGAACGGTCAAAAAAAGCAGTGGATGATTTGGTGGCCCTGCTGCTGGATTTGCAGGAAAAGAGCAAAGAATAACAAAGAAATAAATCCTTGATGAATGTTGGAACGTACTTTAGCAGATACCGTCCCGGCATTCTTTTTTATTAGGGATAACTAAAAGCAAAAAACCGGCTGCCTCATGACAGCCGGAACATATACAAATCTGGTTGAATCTTATCTCTTATTCTTCAGGAAATCCGGAATATTAATCTGCATCTCCTTATTGGTAGCCGGTCTGAAAGGCTGGCTTGGAGCAGGGGAAGGATTCTGGCCGGCATTCTGGCTGCCGCCTGCGGAATATCCCTGGTTCGGGTTATACTTGGGCGCTGTGTATCCCTGGCCGCCTCCGGCCGGATTATAGCCGTGGGTCGAATATCCCTGGGATGCCGGTCTGCTGGTATAAGGTGCAGACGCTGTTGCTGCTGCCTCAGGCGCTGCCGCATGTACCTGCTGTCCGGCGGGCGCTCCTGCTGCCGGTACCTTTGTCTTGAAACTGGTAAAACCGGTCATGGCCTTTGCCACGGAAGCATTGGCTCCATGCTCGTCCAAACCAGTGGCAATGACAGTGATGGTAGCCTCATCCTGAGCGTTCTCATCAAACATGGCGCCGAAGATAATGTTAGCTTCATCACCGGCCAGTTCCTGAACATAGCTGGCAGCCTCATTGGCCTCAATCAGGCTGATATCGCCGGAAATATTGATGATGACATGGCTGGCGCCTTCAATGGTAGTCTCTAACAGAGGACTGGATACAGCCTGCTTAACCGCCTCAATGGCCTTATCATCGCCCTTGGCCTTGCCGATACCGATATGCGCAATGCCCTTGTCAATCATGACGGTCTGGACATCAGCAAAATCCAGGTTAATGAGACCCGGAACATTAATCAGATCCGTAATGCCCTGAACAGCCTGCTGAAGCACCTCATCTGCTTTCTTAAGTGCATCCGGCATGGTGGTACGCCTGTCCACAATCTCAAGAAGTCTGTCATTGGGAATCACAATTAAGGTATCGACACTGTTCTTCAGCTGTTCGATACCTGACAGGGCATTGCTCATACGCGTCTTGGCCTCGAAACGGAAGGGCTTGGTCACCACGCCTACGGTAAGAATCCCCATATCTTTTGCAATCTTGGCTACCACTGGAGCTGCTCCGGTTCCGGTTCCGCCGCCCATACCGCAGGTGACAAACACCATATCAGCGCCCTTTAAGGCCTGTGAAATCTCTTCTGAACTCTCCTCAGCAGCTTTCTCTCCCACCTCAGGCCTGGCACCTGCTCCCAGTCCCTTGGTCAGCTTCTCTCCAATCTGCATGGCAGTGGGGGCTTTACAAAACTGAAGGGCCTGTTTATCAGTGTTAATGCCAATAAACTCCACCCCTGCAATGTTTTCGTCAATCATGCGGTTAACTGCATTATTTCCTGCGCCGCCCACACCTACGACTATAATCCTGGCGGCATTCTCTGACTCATTTATCTTAATCTCTAACAAGATCCATATCCTCCTTTTATTCCCTTACTACCATTTCAAGCCATGCTTTCATTCTATCATCAATGTCAATTTCTCATCAATTTCTGGTCTAACTAATACTATATTTGATTTCACAAAAAATATCAACACCTTTTTTTACATTTCCTAATATTTTTAGAAACACTCATTGACATTGTACCAAATTCCAGCTTACTTTACAACACCTGATTCATGCCACTATTTTCTAAGACGCAGATATCTGCCCTAAAAAGGAAAAACCTGACTGGCGGGGTATTATTTTTTGACTTTCTTCCTTAATTAATGGGAACCCCCGTCTGGCCGATATATGTTTCATGGAAAAAAAGCAAATACAGGGAATGGACAGCTCCTATACAGACAGCCGCCCATCCCCTGTTTTAAACTTAATATACGTTATCCTGTGATTTTAAACCTGAAACCTTCAGTATATCCTCAACTCACCACATTGACCGGGTTTCCTTCCATGAACGCCTTTAAATTGGAGACAGCAATATTCATAAGCCGCTGCCTGGACTCCCTGGGAGCCCATGCAATATGGGGAGTAATAATACTGTTTTTGGCTCCCAGCAGAGGATTGTCCTCTCTGACGGGTTCCTCTGACACCACATCCACAGCTGCCCCGCTAACCTTTCCGCTGTCCAGGGCCTGCCGCAAATCCTGTTCCACAATCAAGGGACCTCTGGAGGTATTGATGATTTTCACTCCATCCTTCATTTTTGCAATGGTATCTTTATTGATAATGCCTTCTGTTGACGGAAACAGCGGACAATGGAGGCTTATGACATCCGACATGGATAAAAGCTCATCCAGGGAAACATATCTGAAATTTTCCCCCTCCAGTTCTTTCACAGGCCGTTCATCATAAGCTACTATCTTCATTCCTAATGCCTCTGCTATTTTTGCGGTCCTCTGACCGATACGTCCAAAGCCAATAACCCCAAATGTCTTGCCTGCAAGCTCCACCAGAGGATGCTTCCAAAAGCACCAGTCCCTGCTGCGGCTCCACTCGCCGGCCTTCACGCAATCCGAATGCTCTCCGATATGATGGCAAAGCTCCAGCAAAAGCGCCACAGCATACTGGGCAACTGCATCCGTTCCGTAGGAAGGTATATTGGAAACCACTACGTTTGCAGAACGGGCCGCCTTAATATCAATCACATTATAACCGGTTGCCAGCACTCCGATAAACTTCATGTTGGCGCATTTCTCAATGGTTTCACCGGTGATGGGCGTCTTATTGGTATACACGGCCTGTGCATCTGCGATCCTCTCTATCACCTTGTCGCCGGGAGTCCTGTCATACACAGTCAATGTTCCCAGCGCCTCAAGGCCCTCCCAGCTTAAATCTCCCGGATTCTCTGTATAACCATCCAATACCACAATCTTCATCCTGTCTCCCCTGCCTTAAAAATCCTCATAGTTCTTATCATGTTCCAGCTGGGCAAGCAATTCCTTTGCCTGCTTTACCGTATACCCCTTATGAATCATATACCGCAGGGCAATAACCAGGGCTGTCACGTCTCCATATTCCCAGACAAATCTTCCCATTGTCACGCCTCCTACCCCGCAGTCCATGGCTTCCCTTGTCATGGTCAGGTAATCATCCAATGTCCTGCATTTGTCGCCTCCCTGAATCACAATCCGGAAAGAGGACGGAACACACGACACCACCCTGGCCATGGAATCCGGGTCACCTGTATACGTTGTTTTCACAATATCCATGCCCAACTCACAGGCGCTTCTCACACAGTATGCTATATTCTCCCAGGAGGTCTGCTTGTCCGCCGGAACCGATTCTCCCTTGGGATACACATGACCGATAAGCGGCATTCCCTTTGCCATACACTCCTCGGAAAATCTGCCGATGGCAGCAAACTGTTCTCCCTGGAAATCCCCCAGGGTCATGGCTCCCATGGAAACCGCATCCGCTCCCATCCGCACCGCCTCATCCACTGACCCGAATATAGTGTCCCTGGTAGGCGATACCGGGGAATAGTTTGATACCTTCATCAAAAGGGCCACCTTTCCGGCAAAGGGCCACATGCAGTGTTCCGCGATTCCCTTTGTCATGGTCATGGCATCCGGCCTTCCCATAACGATTTTTTCAATGGTTTCCTGAATGGGCTGTAAGCCCTTCATAGGCGCTATTCCTCTCGAAATTGCATGGTCAACAGTAATTGCCATCATCTTTTTGCTTTCAGGATTGACCAGCCGGCTCATCCTTACCTCTTTTCCTAACATTGCCATAATTATATACTCCTCTCAATTTCTATCATACTAAGATGTCATACCATCGGCAGTACGGTTGCTCCCACCAATGAAAGTATAAATGCCATGCCTGCAAGGGTTATGGTATTCCATGTATATGTTTTTAAGCCGCCTGTGACACTGGCCCCTGATAGGTTTGTCACCACCCAGAATCCGGAATCATTGACATGACCTATAAAGTTGCCTCCGGCCAGTGCCGCCAGGGCAATATATACCGGATGACAGCCTGCGGACGGAGCCACGGAAGCCATGATGGTCATCGCGGTTATGGAAGCAACGGTTCCTGACCCCTGTGCCACTCTGAACAAGACTCCGATTCCAAATGTCAGGCATAATATAAGCATTGTGGAGGACTGTCCTTCCGTCAGTCCTGCTATGAGAACCTCACCGATATTTGTTGCCTGTATCACGGCCCCAAAAGCCCCGCCTGCTCCTGTTATCAGCAGCACCACGCCTGCCTGCTTCAGTGACTTACTCACTGATTCATTGAGTCCGCCCCATCCCATTCTTTTCAGCAATATGACATAGGCAGCCAACAGGCCCAGAAGGATTGCTATGGTTTTCTGGGAAATAAACTGTATAACCACCGGTGCGTCGCTTCCGGTTACCACCGGCCAGAAGGATCCGATGAGAATCGCCAGTACCGGAAGGCAGATAGGTATGACTGCCGCCCACGGAGACGGCAGATCCAACCGGTGCACAACAGCCGCATCCATATCCAAAAGACCGGTTTCATCCTTATTGGGATCCCAGAATCCCGGACGGTCCAGCATCCTGAACCAGACAAACATGGAGAATACAGCTGCGGCCAGGCCCACAATGGTTCCTGCAATAATAATATAAGACAAATCAAAATTAAGTATGGTGGCAGCCGCCAGGGGATTTGGGGTGGGCGGCACAAATGTCTGGGAGCAGACTCCTCCTATGGCAATTGCCCCTGCAAAATATGCCAAAGGCCGCTTCGTTTCCTTCGCCACTGCAATGCCCAGGGGAATCAGAATAACAAACGTTACATCAAAAAAGACGGGGATGGATAACAGAAACGCCGTAAGTCCCAAAGCCCAGGGCGCCTTCTTACCAGGGAAAGCCTTTAATATGGATTTTGCCAGGGATTCCGCAGCACCGGAATCCTCCAGTATCTGGCCCATCATGATTCCAAATCCTATGGGAAAGCCGATTCCCGTCATCAGAGATCCAAATCCGCTGTTGATTGATGTAATGGTGTCCATGAAGCCCAGGCTGCAGGATATCCCCATATACAGACTAGCCAGTATCATAGATATAACAGGGTTGATTTTAAACTTCAGGACTAAAAATAATATGATCGCAATTGATATGGCCAAATTCACAGCTAATGTAATCCCACTCATATGATAACCTCCTATTTTGGGCGTACTTTAATAGAAGTACCACCCGTTTCAACTGATACCTTAATTCTCACATTTCAAGTTATTTTAAGCGCTGTATTCGGAATACAAAAATGGAATTGACAAATCCAGGAAACAGAATTAGTATATAGATGTACGGCTGGATATCCTGTGACTGATATCCTTTAATCCTGGATATATTCTTTTATATTCCTCAAATCTTGTTTCATACTCCTTTACCATTGCAGGATTGGGGATATATGTTTCTTTCGGATGGACCATATGTTGGATGGCCTGTCCGAAATCTTCAAAATAACCGGTCCCTACAGCGCCTGTTATGGCTGCTCCCAGGGACGCTGCCTCCTGGGTTTCTAACACAGTGATGCTGCGGTTGAATATATCTGCCTTTATCTGTAACCATTTAGGCGTCTTGGCACCGCCGCCAATCATGCGTATCTCTTCGATTGACTGTCCTGTGCTCTGTTCAATGGCTGAGAGGTTTAATTTCATCTCATAGCCCAGGGAATCTAAAACAGCACGGGTTATATCTTTTTTTGTATGAGTGACTCTTAAGCCGATTACGGCTCCAAGAGATAGCGGATCATTTACCGGTGTACCCGCGCCTTCCAAATGAGGTAATACATATATGTCTGCCGGAGTGTTGGCGCACTCTTTAATAATATATGTATAAATATCACAGTTCTGTTCACCGCATAACTGTGATTCCTCATGACAGAAGGTATTCTTGTACCATTTCAAAAATAATCCCCCGTTTGTATTGATTGCCATGGTAATATAATTGGTTCCGTCCACATGTCTGTAGCAGGGCAGTTTGTTATCCAGCATGGTCCTGTCTATGATAAAACCAGGCAGAACCGAAACCATTGCGTCCACGGTGCCGCAGGCATCCATCACCATGCCCGGCGTAATCACGCCGCTTCCAACTGCGCCGCAGGCCTGATCGTGTCCTCCCAGGACCACCTGGCAGGTCCGGCTCAGGCCCAATCCGGCTCTTATGTCCTCCCTCACCCTTCCTATAGTGGCAGTGGAGCTGACTGGTTCCGACAATTTGTCCTTTGATATGCCCGCTATATCTAATACACCGCTGTCCCACTCCGGACGCTCTGAGGACAGCATCATGGTCCTTCCGGCCATGGAATAGTCTATAAACGGACCTTCTCCTGTCAGCTTAAACACCACATAATCCTGGACGCAGCAGAATTTCCATGCCTTTTCATAGATATCCGGCCTGTTTTCAATAAACCACATGATCTTGTTTACCGTATAAATGGAAGCAAATCCATTGCCGGTGCGCTTGTATATCTCCCACTCATCATGGTGTTCCTCCCAGAATCTGTATTGCCGCAGCGTTCTGTTATCCATTGTAACGATGATGTTATACAGAGGGGTCCCCATACGGTCTATGGGTACCACTGCCTGTGCCTGGGATGAAACCGCGATTGATGCAATATTCCCATGGCATTGTGCCGACACATCCCGTAATGTTTCGTATACCTTTACCAGATAATTCTCCGGATCCAACTCCGCCAACCCTGTCTGTGGAAGTACCAGATCAATTTCTCTTCTGGAAAAGGCCAGCTGTCTCCCATGTTCGTCAAAAACAGAGGCCTTTACACTGGAAGTCCCCAAATCAATTCCACAAAACATACACTATCCTCCTTAATCTCAGATATTTAACTTTGGTTGTCTTATCACCTCTCTCCATACGTTGACTTCATGTTCCTTTTTTATTCACCTCCTTTATATTTTAGTGGAATCCAATGCCTTCCTCGTCTTAAGTATATTGGCATATGATTCATCGTATCTTTTATAAGATACTCCTATATACAGCATATCAATGATTGTCAGCTCCGCTATTCTGGATGACAATGCATCGCTGTTAAAGGCAGTCTCATTGGAAGATGTATACAAAACAACATCTGCCTTTTCCACAATAGGCGACTTCCCATAATTGGTAATAGCGATTGTCTTTGCCCCGGATTGTTTTGCAATGTCCATGGCCATGAGAATGTCCTTGGATGCCCCGGAATGGGAAACAGCCACTAAGACGTCCCGGGATGTAAGTACGGACGCAGCCATGGCCTGCAGATTACTGTCCGTAAATGCCATGGCCATATAACCAATCTTTAAAAACTTATGCTGCCCGTCCATGGCAACACAGCCGGAACCGCCCACTCCAAAAAACAAAAGGCGCCTGCATCCCAATATCAGATTAACCGCCTCATCTATATTCTCCCTGCTGAGCACGTCGCTTGTATCCCTTAAGGACTGGATATTTGAATCAAATATCTTATCCACAATCGTAGGAATGGTATCTCCCTTTGACAATTGGCCGTAAATCTGCTGTCCCGGCTCAATTACGTCCTGGGCAATGCTGATTTTCATGGCCTGGTATCCCTTGTACCCTAATTTCTGTGCATATCTGACTATGGCTGCCTCACTGACCCCGCAAGCCTCTGCCGCATCCGCCACAGACATATGTATGATTTCCTTCCTGTTTATCTCTATGAATTCATAAATCTTCATTTCATTCTTTTTGTTGATGGAAGGCAATATTGATTGCACTCTCAGCTGATAACTTGTATTTGGATTGTCCATTTTCTACCTCCTGGTTATTATTATAGCGTATTTGAAATATAATTTCAATATATTATATTATTTTTTGAATTTTTATTTTATTTTCACCCCCTGCACCCCCTTGAACCTCTTATATTTTTATGCTTTACAGAAAAAAGCACTATTCAGATTATGAATAATGCTTTTTTGTATGCGGATTGAACCGAAGTAAATCACTTCTTTTTAAATGTAATCCCGGCCCCGCTGTTGGACTCCGAATAGTTGTCCAGCTTCATGGTCCCGCTAATTTCCGTAAGCTGGGGCTGGGCCTTAAGAATATCGTTGAGCGTGGAAATCTTTCCGTCAATATCCGTGTGATCTCCCATGGTAACCTCCATCTTTCCGATGAACAGGGTGGCCTGTCCGTGGGAATCATACTGGATGCGGTCCACGGCAATATCATAGACTGACAGCTGCTGTGTCAGGTTCAGTATCTCCTCAAAAATGTTCTTATCATCCACCGGAAGGGGGCGGTGCAGCACGATTCTGCCGAATTCCATACCTGTAATCCACGGGACGCCGGGCAGCTGGCTTCCCGAACTTTCCACCACAATGCCGTCCTTGTCAAAATACATGAAGCTGCTCATGTAGGACACATATCCCACAATGCTCTTCTCATATATGATCACCTCTACGTCAAGCGGATTGTGGAAAACCACTTTATAATCCTCCACAAAGGGAATCTGGATGTGGGGACGGAACTTGTCCGAAAAATAAGCGTGGGCTGAATTCTTCCCCCATCTGCCGGTGAACAGAAGCTCTTCCACCTGTTTGGCGGAATACCTGTCGCTTCCCGTCACCGTCACATTCTGAATCTGTACAGACAAAAGCAGGATTGCCAGCAGCAGTACCACTGCCACGGCAATACCTGCCCCTATATGATGTTTACTACCATAATTTCTCATACAGTACCTCACCTGGTAAAATCATTCTCCCCTGCCATAAAACCGCTCCCGTCTGCGGGAACTTCTTCCGGCCGTCAGGAGTCCTTCCCCACCCAGCGGATATGGGCGCCCAAAGCTGCCATGTCCCTGCATATATCCTCGTACCCCCGCTCAATGTGATGGCATTCCCCGATGAATGTATCCCCCTCCGCGGCCAGGGCCGCCACCATCAGGGCTGCCCCGCCTCTTAAGTCGCAGGCATTGACAGCAGCTCCCTTCAGGGGATAATGCCCCTCAATCACAGCTCTCTGGTCCTCCGTGCGTATGACGGCACCCATCTGCTCCAGGATTTTTGCCGTTGCAAATCTTCCCTCAAAGACCTGTTCCTCAATATAACTGGTTCCCTGGGCAGTGGCCAGAAATGCCATGAAGGGCGACTGCAAATCCGTGGGAAAACCGGGATACGGCTCTGTTTTAATAAGAAGGGGAAGGGGACGTTTTCCCATGCATATCCGAATCTGGCGGTTTTTTTCATCGGCTTCCACCGCCGCACCGGCCTTTTGGAATTCCTCCAAAGGCACCTTAAGGTCAGACGGGCAAATGCCACGCAAAAGGGCCTCTCCCCCAGCCGCCACAACGGCAGCCCCGTAGGTACCGGCCACTATCCGGTCTCCCTCCACCCGGAAGCTGCTGTCATGAAGCCCGGCCACTCCCTGTACCATCAGATGGTCGGTTCCCATGCCGCAGATAACAGCCCCCATATTATTAAGGAAGCGGCACATCTGGCTGATTTCCGGTTCCCTGGCAGCCTGGTGGATGATGGTCACACCGTCTGCCAGGACAGATGCCAGTATGGCCTGTTCCGTGGCCCCCACGCTTGGATAGGACAGATGGATTTCCGTGCCCTTAAGTCCGCCGTTCTTCCTGCAGCTGGCCTCTATGGTCCCATCCCGTTCCCTGATATCGGCTCCCAGGGCCCTCAGCGCCATCAGGTGCAGGTCAATGGGCCGGGCTCCTATGAGACATCCGCCCGGATAACAGCAGCTGCCCTCTCCCATGCGGCCCAGCAGGGCGCTTAACACCACGATGGAGGAACGCATGGCCGTGACATACTCCTCAGGGATGGATGTCCCTGTGACGCTGCGGGCATCCATCACAAGACAGTCCCCCTTGTGGCAGCACCGGCAGCCCAGGCTTTCCAGTATGTCCAGCATACAGGCCACGTCCCGTATGACCGGGACATTGGTCAGCACCGTAACCCCTCTGTGAAGTAAAGCCGCAGCCATCATGGGCAGTACGGCGTTTTTAGAACCTTGTATGGATATCTCTCCCTTTAAGGGAGTAAGACCACAAACCTGAATGACAGACAATGGGGCACCTCCTGGTATCTATGCCTTCCGTAGAAAACACCTTCTACTTAAAGCATATGCCGGGACGTGCCCGCTTGTGCGGTATTCCTGCTGTTACTTTTCAAGTTTTATCTGATTGGACACGCTTAGGACGATTCCCATTTCCATCAAGAGAAACAGCACCGACGTTCCCCCGTAACTGATAAAGGGAAGGGTGATTCCTGTGTTGGGAATGGTATTGGTCACAACCGCTATGTTCAGGATAACCTGAATGGCAATGTGTCCCATGACGCCCACCACCAGCAGGGCCCCGAACAAATCAGGGGCATTATTGGCTATAATCATGAACCTGTATATCATGAACAGAAATATGAGGATAATGGACACGGCCCCAAACAGCCCCAGCTCCTCACATATGATGGCAAATATCATATCGTTCTGGGACTCGGGCAAAAAGCCCAGCTTCTGTATGCTCTCTCCCAGCCCCTGGCCCACCAGTCCGCCGGAGCCAATGGCGTAAAGTCCCTGGAGAACCTGGAATCCCTTGTCCGTAGGGTCGGACTCCGGATTCAGCCACGCCTCAATTCGCCGGTACTGATAAGGCTGTAACAGTCCCACCGTGGTCAGGAACTTGCCTATGGGCCCGGCAAAGGCCAGGGTGGTAAGTCCCAGGGCCCCGATGGAGAAAAAGGGCCACTTCACCTTACATGACACGAACAGCATGACAAATGCGATTCCGCAGACAATGATGCCGGAGCTTAAGTTGTTCATGGCCACCAATCCCGCTATGGGAAGGGTCAGGGCCACAACATAACCCATATTCTTCCATTTATTAATCTTCATGCCCATGGTGGTTATCACCGCGGCCAGAAGCACAATCAGGGCTATCTTGACGAACTCCGTGGGCTGGAAGCTCAAAGGCCCCACTCCCAGCCAGCGCTTTTTGCCGTTGACCTCGCGGCCAACCAGGCTCACCGCGATCATAAGTATGTATGACATGAGATAGGCAAACACGGAGAACCGGGCGAAGATGTGATAATCAATCTTGGAAATGATGAGCATGGCCACCAGTCCCACTGCCGCGATTCCCGCCTGCCTCTGCATGAAATATGCACCGTTTCCGTTATATGCCTTGCTCAGCTGCGCTGAATAGGAGCTGGCGCTGTAAATCATTACCAGCCCGAAAGCTGTCAGGAAAATGATGCAGAACAAAAGGCTGTAATCATAAAAACGCTTGGCCTTCTTCTTTTTCTTTGGCATCTGCTGCTCCATCCGCTCCCCGTTCCCGGCCGGCCGTCTCATCTGGCCGGAGGGTCCGGCTGCCGTCTGCACCTTTCCCGCCATACGCATTTACCTCCTACAAAGCCATGACGCACTCCTTAAAGACACGTCCCCGCTCTTCATAATTTTTAAACATACCCCAGCTGGCACAGGCGGGGCTTAGCAGTACATAATCTCCGATGTCCGCATATACGGCGCATACCTGCACTGCCTCCTGCATATCTTCTGCGTACATGATTTCAGTAAAACCATGCTTCTTTGCGCACTCCGCAATCTTATCCCTGGTCTGCCCTATAAGCACCAGATATCTCACCTTGCCCTCAAACTCGGATACCCACTCATCGTATTCGCTGTTTTTATCATAGCCGCCCGCAATGAGAAGGGTGGGGCCCGGCATGGCCCTGAGTGCCTGGATGGCTGCATCCGGATTGGTACCCTTGGAATCGTTATAATATCTGACTCCGGTGCGTTCCCTTACGAACTCGATTCTGTGCTCCACCGGATGGAACCCCTCAATGACCCTTGTAATATCAGACATGGGAACTCCCATCTCCAGGGCAATGGCTGCCGCCGCCATGGCGTTCTCATAATTATGCCGACCCAGAAGCTGCATGTCATGAACATTGACCACAACGGTCTGACGGCCGTTCTGGCAGTACACGATGTTATCCCCGTCCATGCAGAAACCGTCCTTTAACGTTTCCCTGCTGGAGAACCAGATAACCCTGGGCTTAAGCTCCGGATTCTGGCCAAACTCCCTGAGGACGGGATCGTCGTAGTTAAGCACCACCGCATCCTCCTTTGTCTGGTTCAGGGTAATGCACTCCTTGATGCGGATATAGTTTTCCATGGTGCCGTGGCGGTTCAGATGGTCCGGCGTTATGTTTAAAATAGCGCTGACATTGGGCCTGAAATCCATGATGGTCTCCAGCTGGAAGCTGGACACCTCTGCAACGGTCACGGAATCCTCAGTCATCTCCAGAACCTTGGAGGTATAGGGATCCCCAATATTTCCCACCACAAATGTCTCCTCATAGCGGGCCTTTAATATCTCCCCTGTGAGGGCTGTGGTAGTAGTCTTTCCATTGGTTCCCGTAATGGCGGCCAGCTTCCCCAGGCCGCACTGGTAGGCCAGCTCAATCTCTCCTAAAATAGGAATCTTGGCATCGTCCACAACGGCCACAAAAGGACTGTCAAGAGGTATACCGGGACTGATAATACACAGCTCCACGCCCAGCAGGTCGGAACGCTTGATTTCCCCCAGCACCACGGTCACCTTTGCATCCCTGTCAAATTTCTCTTTGATATCTTCTTCCTTTAAGGCGGCATTGCCGTCATAAAGCACCACATCTCCGCCCCGTTCCAGAACCAGCTTTGCAGCAGCAATACCGCTGATTCCCGTTCCAGCCACTAAAACTCTCTGACTTTGGTTCATTTGTCAACTAACCTCCTCGTTATGAGCATTTAGAGACCGTATTTTGGTCTCTTACGTGCGATACATTCCGCTGCACTTAGCGAGGTCTTTTCGAGCTTAGTGCAGCGGTTCGTTATGAGCATTTAGAGACCGTCCTTTGGTCTCTTACGTGCGATACTGATATCTACAGCCCCAGATACGCCACCATGCAGAGGATGGCGGTCACGATGGCGAATACAGCCACCACCCTTGTCTCCGACCATCCGCACAGCTCAAAATGGTGGTGGATGGGCGCCATTTTAAAAATACGCTTGCCGCCGGTGCGCTTAAAATAGGTTACCTGGATAATGACGGACAGTACCTCAACTAAATAGATGAGCCCTATGACAGGAATAAACAGGGGCATGCGCATCATATAACAGGAGGCTGCCACAAAACCGCCCAGGGCCAGGGAGCCTGTATCCCCCATGAACACCTTGGCCGGATATACATTGAACAGCAAAAATCCCAGCAGGCTTCCCACCACTGCTCCGGTTATGGGGCTGATGCCCATGTCCTCACCGATGGCCACAATGGTAAGAAAGGTGGCAACCAGTATGGTAACGCTTGTACAGAGGCCGTCTAAACCATCGGTAAAATTCACCCCGTTATCCGTTCCCAGCATGATGAAGAACAGCGCGGGTACAAAGAAGATTCCCAGGGACAGGAAACTGCCTCCGTCAAAACCTCCCGTAAAAGGAATCAGCATATCCGTTCCCACCTCCCCGCTGTTAAGCAGGTACCAGGCGAAGATGCCTGTGATGATGAACTGGCCCACTAACTTCTGCATGGGCTTCAGCCCCTCGGAACGCTTCATCACAATCTTGATATAATCATCCAGAAAACCGATAATGCCAAATCCTACCGTGACAAACAGCACGGGAATGATTTTCGGATAGCTGGGAATATAAAAGACAGATGTAATGATGATGCTGCTGAGTATAATCAGGCCGCCCATGGTAGGCGTTCCCTGCTTTTTCAGATGGCTCTCCGGTCCGTCGTCCCTGACCTGCTGCCCGAATTTAAGCTTGTGCAGGAAAGGGATGATAATGGGGCAAAGCAATGCGCTGATGGCAAATGCAATGATAATAGCTAGTATGGTTTCATGAATCATAAAGGCACCTCAATCTCATATGTATGTCTTATTTGGTAATTAGTATACGTCTTTTTCCGGGAATAATCAACTATGGATTGGAAAGGTGTACAGCAGTTTCTTCCTGTACTGCCTCAATTCCCAGATAAGGAAGTATATTCTTAAATAAATCTCCGACCACCGGGGCAGCTATGGTTCCGCCGTAATAAATCCCCTCTGGCTCATCAATGGTAATGAGGGCCATAACCTGCGGATTGTCAGCCGGAGCAAAGCCGATAAACGATGAAATATATTTTTTAAGGCTTCGCGGAAGCTTCTCCGACGTGGCTGTCTTGCCGCCGATGCGGTATCCCTCTAACTTTGCCTTTTTGCCGCTTCCCTCCGATACCACCTGCTCCAGCACGTACCGCATGGTGGCGCTGGTCTCCTCCGACAGGATTCTTCCCCCGGAAGGATAATCCAGCTTGTGGACCGACGTACCGTCGGCGCTGACGGTCTCCACGCCAAAATGAGGGGTCACCCGGTTTCCTCCGTTGACAATGGACGCTGCCGTGGTGATAAGCTGAACCGGTGTAATCTGGAAGGACTGGCCAAAGGAAACCGTGGCCAGCTCCACCAGTCCCATGTTCTCTTTTTTGTGCATGATGGTGGCTGCTTCGCCGGGCAGGTCGATCCCCGTCTTTCCCTTCAGTCCGAACTGGGTAAAATACTTGTAATAGCCATCCACGCCCAGGCGCTGTCCCACGTCAATAAACACCGGGTTGCAGGAATTCATGGCGCCCTGCAGAAAGGTTTCGGCCCCGTGTCCCCCCACTTTATGGCACCTTATCTTCCGGTCCTCCACCACCCTGAATCCGGGACAGGAAAACTGGTCTGTCAGCTTCACCACACCTGACTCCAGGCCGGCTGCCGCTGTGATGATTTTGAAGGTGGAACCAGGCTCATAGGTATCATTGATGCAGGTATTCCTCCACATCTGGTTTAACAGCTCCTGTTTGCCCGCCCCTGTGGCCCCCTGGTTGGCGGCAGCCATCTCCTGGAGACTCTGGCTTCGCAGGTTCTGGTTCAGGGTGAAGGGGTCGTTCAGATTAAATTCAGGAACATTGACCATGGCCATCAGCTCCCCGTTCTGGGGATTCATGACGATGATGGATACCTTCTTGGCATTTTTCTTCTCCAGCACCTGGTAAGCCAGCTGCTCCGCATATTTCTGTATATTCACATCCAGGCTGATGTGAAGATCATTGCCCGGTATGGGTTCAATCCTGTCCTCTGCGGCATTCTCTATCTCCACACCCTTTGCATCGGACATGGTGAGTATCTTTCCGTTCATTCCTTTCAGATATTTCTCGTATTTTACTTCCAGGCCGATAATGCCCTGGTTGTCTCCCCCGGTAAATCCCAGGACCTTGGATGCCAGGCTGTCGTAGGGATAATACCGTTTGTAGTCCTCATCCACCTTGACCCCTGCCAGCCGGTAGGAACGTATCTGGTCCCCCAGCTCTTTGTCCACATTGGTCTTGATGATTTCCCTGGAACTGCGCTTTTCCACCCGTTTCCTCACCAGCTCCTCATCCAAATCCAGTTCATCGCACAGTACCCGTATGACCTGCTCCCGGTCCTTTACCTGATTGTATATGACGGAAATGGTACAAACTGTCCTGTTATCAGCGATGACGACCCCGTTGGCGTCAATGATACGCCCCCTGGCCGCCTTAATGGTACGCTCCCTCTGGTGCAGGTCCTCGGCCATGGCGCTGTAATGCTCTGAACAGAACAGCATGAGATAACCAAGCCGCCCTGACAGGCTCACCATGACGATGGCTATGAGCAGTGCCAGGACGGCTATATTCTTTCTGTGTTTCGTTAAATTAGAATACATGAGCAGCTCCGGTGTCCATCATTGTTAATAATATATTGGAGCCCGTCACATTTTATGAATCTTTCTCCTGATTACTCAGTTGGCTTGGCCATTTCCCCTGCTGAGGAGGGTTCTGTTGCCTGGGTGCTTTCCCCGGCAGGACCTGCCTGAGTGCTGCTTTCATTGGATTGGCGGGGCGGCGCCTTCACCGGAAGGGACGAGGGTCCTGTCCCTTCTCCGTTTCCGTCCCCAGCCACAGTGGGCACTGCGTCCGGCACACCGCTGCCCGCGCCCTCTCCTTCCTCTCCGCCCGGCATGTATTCATCTGTCTCATACTGCTTCTCTGTCTCAGCCGGAGTCTCCTCTGTTCCCTCTGCGCCCTCTGTCTCAGATACCGGCTCATTAATGCCCTCTGAGGATGGCAGGCTTTCCTGGATTGCCTCATTTTCAGGAAGGTCCTTGGTGGGGAATATATTCAGATAAGGAAGTATTTCTGTCATGATTTTGGAGAAAACAGCACTTGCATAGGAGCTGTGGGCCTGCTGCTCTCCCGGCGGATAATTGGGTGTGTCAATGACCACGTACACAAATACCTGCGGATCCTCAATGGGCGCAAATCCGGCAAAGGACACCAGATAATTCTTGGCGCTTCGGGGCTGCTTCTCAGCCGTACCCGTCTTGCCGCCCACATCATAGCCAATGACCTGGGCCGCCTTTCCCGTGCCTGTCTCAACGGTCTGGAACATGGCCTCCTTCAGGAAATCAGAGGTGGACTGGGATACGGTCTCCCGCACCAGCACAGGCTCCTTTTTCTCCACCACGGATCCCTGCTCATTGAGAATCTGCTTCACCACATGGGGTTCATAGTAGGAACCCCCGTTCAGAACCGAGCAGAACGCCGCGGACAGCTGCACCATGGTACAGTTGTAGTTCTGTCCAAAGGCATTGGTAGCCAGGTCCGTAGGCCCGATGTTGTCCGCGCTGTAAACCAGCCCGCTGGTGTCTGCCTCTCCGGGCAGGTCAATCCCCGTCTTGTCGCCAAACCCAAAGATGCCCTGATATTTGGTAAAACGCTCTCTTCCTATCATGGCTCCAATGCGCATCATGGCCACATTGCAGGACTGCATCAGTGATTCCTGGAGGTTCAGCCACCCGTGGCCGCCCCTGCGCCAGGCCGTACATTTGATGTCATAATCTCCCACGTGGAGGTAACCGGTACACTCAAAGCTTTCATTTCCTTTAAGCACCCCTTCCTCCAGTCCGGTGGCCACGGTAAAAATCTTGGAAGGCGATCCCGGTTCATAGGTATCGCTGACGCAGAAATTCCTCCATATCTGGTTCCACGCCACCTGCTGTCCGTAGGAGATCACATCTTCCCTGGAAAAATGCTCCGGCACCTGGTCCTCGGTAATGACTGCACCGTCATTTTCCCGCCGGTACACAGCTGCCGCCTCCTTTTTCCCCAGGTCAAACAGCTCCTGCTCCGTATAGCCGGATACATCCCTGGGATTATTCAGGTCGAATTTATTGCTGGTTCCCATAGCCAGGATTTCCCCGTTGTTGGGATTCATGACAATGGCCGCCGTCACCTTGCTTCCCACATTGGTCTGCCACTCGTCAATATATTTCTGTACAATGTTCTGTATGTTCACATCAATGGTTGAAACCACCGTATTGCCGTTGGAAGCCGGTTTCACCACGCCCTCCAAATTGGAATCCTGGTCCAGGTATCCATATTCACGTCCGTTGACCCCGATCAGGCTGCTGTTGTAATACTGCTCAATGCCGCCGGTGCCCACGCTTCCGTCACTGCTGGTAAAGCCTATGACATTGCAGGCCAGGGAATTGTAGGGATAAATACGCTTGTACTCATCCTCAAACCAGATGCCCTTAACCCGCTTCTTGGCCTCCGCGTCATTATCGCTCTTGCGGTAGGCTTCATTTGTCTCTTTGACCATCTGTTCAAATGCCACCCTCTGGTCATAGGTGAGCTGGCGTCCCTTATTATATCTGAGATAGGCTGACTCCTTCCGCTCCTCAATCAGGGTCCGAAGCTCCCCGGCATCAAAACCAAAATTGGTCACCAGGGCCTGAATGGTTGGCTCCAGATAATTTTCCGGATCCGACATGATCTGTCCCGGATCAATAATCAGGTTATACACCTTCTCGCTGGTAGCCAGATAGGTGCCGTTTCTGTCCACAATATCTCCCCTCCGGTATGGGATGACACGGCTGTCATACTCCTGCTGGCGCTGGGAGAGCACGATTTTATTGTACTGCTCGTTGTTGTCCTTTATGATCCGGTACAAAATCATGACTAATGCAAATAAAGCCAGCGTAATCACCAGGACGGTGATTGCCAGCTTCTCTTGTATATATTTGGGATAATAATACTTCCCCCGTTGATTGTTGCGTTGTTCATTTCTGTATTGTTCCTGATCCCTGGGGCCGTTCCCGCTGTCCTTCCTGCTGCCGCTGCTGCCTTTCCCCATACGGCCCCCGGATTTAGTGTTCCGGGATGTCTTCATACTGTCTTACATACTCGCTTTCTGTCTTGTCATATAACAGCACCTGGTCCTTCTTGGCATACACCATTCCCAGCTCCTTGGTGGCAATCTCATATATCTTGTTGAGGTCGATGCTGGTATTGATGCTGGTCTCCAGTGCGTCGTTCTCCGCCCTGAGCTGTTCCAGCTCTGCCTCCATCTGCTCAATGTGGTGCATCCTGGCCGTGATGGAGGACTGCACATGGAGGTAGTTGATACAGAGGTATAAGGTAAACACAGACGCAATGGTAAGCATGATGACATATGGAAGGTCCATATACATGGCACGCTCCTGATTGCGGCGGATCCGGTGATTACTCCGGACCGACTGGCTGCCTGATGGTTTCCCCGGCCTGGTCTCCTGCTTTGGAGCAGTCTGGGGCCTTAGCTTTGGTGCGGCAGAACCCTGTACATAATCATTGCCGTACACGGGTCTGGTATTTCTATGTGTATTCCTGCGTCCTGACGACGCCTGCGCCCTTGCAGCCATAACCTTATCCTCCCTTCTATCTGAATCCGGCAGCGGACACCGGCACGGGCCGGTCTTTTCTGCTGCCTGCTGTCTTTCGTATTTTCATAACCGGAAAAAGGTCTTGTCCTCTTACTAAGACTGTCCCCGCTCAAAGACGCGCAGCTTTGCGCTTTTAGAACGGCTGTTTTCCTCCAGTTCTTCTTCTGACGGCAATATGGGTTTTCTGGATACCACCTTCCCCTTGCTCTTCCGGCCGCACACGCAGACAGGAAAATCATGAGGACAGATGCAGGGATTCTCATTTAACCGGAAACGGCTCTTTACAATCCTGTCTTCCAGTGAATGGAAGGTAATGATACTGAGGCGGCCTCCTGGATTCAGAAGGTCTATCATGGTATCAATGGACTGTTCCAAAACCTCCAGCTCATGGTTGCATTCAATGCGGATAGCCTGAAAGGTCCGTTTGGCCGGATGGCCTCCCGTTGCCCTTACCCTGGCCGGAATGGCCCCCTTTATGATCTCCGCCAGCTCCCCGGTGGTCTCTATGGGGTGTTCCCCTCTTGCCCTTACAATGTGCTTTGCTATGTTCTTTGCAAAATTATCCTCCCCGTAATCCCGGATAATCCTGTACAGCTCCATCTCGCTGTAGGTATTAATGATATGGGCGGCCGTGACATCGTTCCTCTGGTCCATTCTCATGTCAAGAGGCGCGTCCTCACGGTAGGTAAATCCTCTGGAAGCCGTATCCAGCTGATAGGAGGATACTCCCAGGTCCAGATAAATCCCGTCCACTCCCTCAATTTCCAACTCCTTCAGTACTTCCTTAATATTGGCGTAATTGCTTCTGACAATGGTCACCTTGTCCTGAAACGGCAGAAGCCTTTTCCCGGCCGCCTCGATGGCGTCCGCATCCTGGTCTATGCCAATCAGTTTTCCGCTGCCCAAACGCTTACACACCTCATAGGCATGTCCGCCGCCACCCAGGGTGCCGTCCACATACAAGCCTCCAGGCTTGATATTCAGACTTCCCACTGTCTCATATAAAAGTACGGACTTATGTACAAATGTTGATTCCTCCATTAAATTCCCAAACCTTCCATATGTTCTGCAATCTCTTCCATATCATCAAAGGTGTTTGCATCCAGCCATTTATCCTTACTCCATATTTCAATGCGGCTGCCCACACCTACCAGTACTGCATCCTTCTCGATTCCGGCAAACTCACGAAGCACGGCCGGAAGGAGAATCCTTCCCTGCTTGTCTACTTCACAGGTGGTAGCTCCTGCTAAGAGGAAACGTGAAAACTTACGTCCGGCCGCATTGGTCAGAGGCAATGTGCGAAGCTTTTCTTCCAGGGCGGCCCATTCTGAATTCTCATACACAAAAAGGCAGTTATCAAGGCCCTTCGTAACAACGAATTCATCGCCTAACTGCTCTCTGAATTTGGAAGGTACGATAAGCCGTCCCTTCGCATCGACTGTATGATTGTACTCACCCATGAACATAACTTATCACCTGCCGTACACCGGAGCGGTAGTGGACTATTGTGGGAGACATCCGAAATCCCCCACTTCATCCACTTAACAACCATCTTCTACCACTTTGCACCACTTTCTACCACTTGTATGTCCATCATAGTACAGATTTTGGGAAATGGCAAGAAGTTTTTACGGAAATCTTATAAAAAAATTGCGAAAAAATAAGGCAGCTGCGGGCTTTTCCGCAACTGCCTCTATATGTGGGACGAGTCCCGCAACAGACACAAAATATTGATTTTTTCAGTCTTTAATGCCCCTGGTGGGGGACAATCCCATGATTTCCCCCACCACTTTCCTGCCGTTTTCCCAAAAGTGGGGGCAGGCAGATGCCGGGAATGACTTTCAGGTACACTCTAGGCGGATTCCTCCACTTTGTCCCCCTTTTTCGGGTGACGATGGCGGTAAATAATCACTGCCGCCGACACACCCACCAGCGCAGCCGATAAAAGCTGGGACACGGCGAACCCCGTTCCCGGAATCTTTAGCTGGTCCGTCCTCAGTCCTTCAATCCAAACCCTTCCCAGTCCGTATCCAAGGAAATACACCCACAGCATCTCTCCTTCAAACTTCTTGCGCTTCCTGTACCACAGCATGAACACCAGCACGCCCAGGTTCCAAAGTGATTCATACAGGAAAGTGGGATGCACCTGGATATAGGCTATGCCATTTTCCACAATCTCATTGTCCACAAGCTGCTGGGATATCATGGCAGGATTCACCAGGCTTTTCCGGATTCGCATGGCAAACAGGTTGTCCGTATACCCGCCAAAGGCTTCGCAGTTGAAGAAATTCCCCCACCTGCCGATCATCTGTCCCGTAATCAGACCCAGGACGCCGCTGTCAGCCATGGAGAAAAAGGACAGCTTTCGTTTCTTCGTAAATACGATGAGAGTCAGGGCCGCCGCAATGACACCCCCGTAAATAGCCAGTCCACCTGCCCTGAGGTTAAATATCTGCAGCAAATCATCCTTATAATTCGCCCAGTCGAAAATAACATAGTAGGCCCTGGCCCCCATAATGGAAAATATAATGGCGTAAAGCGCAAAATCCAAATAAATATCCGGGTCCTGCCCTCTTCTCTTAGCGTCTGAACACGCAATGGCCATGCCGGCCAGCATCCCAAGCCCTATAATGATACCGTAAAAGGCAATCCTGAATCCAAACACAGTGATGCTGTTAGGCAGATGCTCTATGGTAATACCCAGATTCACAAAACTCAAATCCGCTCCCGTAACTGCTTCCATAAAGAAAATCTCCTTCCTAAGTGATATACTTTCCCATTTTACCCCGAAGCAGTATAAAAAGCAAGAAGGTATTTACCAGCATTAATCCTACTCAGCCCCCAGCGCAGCCATGGTCACATAGTTATAGGGCTTGTTAAAATGAGGGAGGAAGAACAGATCAAACAGCTTCAGCTTATCTATGGTCACCTGTTCCTCCACTGCCATGGAGAACATGTGTATACCCATGGATACGTCATAATCCGAGCACATCTGGGCTCCCAGTATGATTCTGGATTTCCTGTCATACACAATACGTATCTTCACCTTATGGTTTCCGTTCTCCATAAACTCTGCCTTCTGCCAGTCCTCATAATCCGCTGCCGCAGCGTCGTATCCCATCCGCTTTGCCCTGGCCAGGCTGATTCCCGTGCTGAGCATGTGAAGTCCCCATATACTGATTCCGTTGGAGCCCTGAACGCCCACGGATTCCAGAACCTTGCCGCACGCGTTATGGGCCGCGATGATTCCGGAGCGCACCGCGTTGGTAGCTAGGGCAATGTAATCCGCAGCCTGTATGGCATTGTTATAAACCGTAGCGCAGTCTCCCACCGCATACACCCCGGGCACGCTTGTCTCCTGCCTGCGGTCCACCAGAAAGGCCCCATTTCCAAAGGTCCTGAGTCTCCCCTGTCCAAGGGATGTGTTGGGTCTAAATCCAATGCCGAATACCACCATATCCGCCTCATAACATCCCTGGTCCGTCACCACACGTTCCACCCGTCTTTTGCCCTCCAGTCTCACCACCTTCTCCCCAAAAGCCAGCTTCACCCCGTGCTCCTGCAGATTGTGCGCCATCCTGTCAGAAAACTCCCTGTCATAATATCCGGACAGGCATGTATCCGCCAGGTCAATCAAAACCACCTCCCGGCCATTCCTCTTAAATGCCTCAGCCAGCTCCACCCCGATATATCCGGCGCCCACCACAGCCACCTTCTTAACAGAAGTATCCTTAAGCTTCTCAATCACATCCCTGGCATTCTGATACAGCTTCACAAACTGCACATTATCCAGCTCCATCCCCTCAATCTCAGGGCGCAGCGGAACAGACCCGGTGGCCAGAATCAGTTTATCATACTCCTGCACATAACTCTTTCCGTCCTTTCCCCTGGCATACACAGCCTTCCCGTCAAAATCAATTCTGTCAACCTCTGTCTCCATATGAATGACAGCGCCCTTTTCCTCAAAAGCCTCCTTACTGGAGTAGAACAGCCCCTCAGGCCCGGAAATCTGCCCCCCAATCCAAAGCGCCATACCGCACCCCAGAAAGCTGATATCAGAGTTCCTGTCAAAGGCCACCACCCGATTTCCCGGAAACTGGTCCAAAATAGTATTCAAAACCGCCGTCCCCCCATGATTCGCCCCGATAACGACAATTGTTTCTTTCATATTCAATAACCTCCTGCTATCCTGAAATTTAAAATCCTGCCTGATTACTAACATACCCAAACACCATACGGTCAATATTACAGAATACACTCATAACTATTATTGCCAAAAAAGCCTAAATTATCAATCCCCCCGCATCCCATCCCCCGCCAAACCCAAATAAGTTATATAAAATGTATTATATAATAAGAAGGAATCCCACATAGAATTATTAAAACCCCCGCATCCAGCCATTAAGTCTATCCACATTCCACCCCTTCTATTAGCCGAGCAAAAATCTCACCTTCAAAGCTCTGCTCATCTCCAAACAACCCATAAGTCCGCCCTCATCCAAAAATGAGAAATTTTCTCCTCATCCTTTTTACATCTCCGCCAAACACCCTCGCCGCTTAACGTGAGAAAATTCCTCACACCCGCAATTCTCCTCACATCCATCGGCCATCACTCCTCTCCTTATGGGAGGATGAGACAGCGGACGAGCAAAAGAGCAGCCGGAAAATGAGCGGGCGGGGGCGGGGAGATTCGGCGATTTTTACCGAGGGGTGCTGTCACTTAGCTGGAACCGGGGGCAAAGCAGGGGGCGGCTGAGGGCCTACACGGCCCGAAGCCGGTGGCACATGGAGGAGAAATCATCAAGATTTCTCCGGAATTTGCCGCAGTCCCCCTGCTTTGTCCCCGGTTCCGGCTTAGAGACAGCCCCCGAGGGAACCATGAGCCAAATCTCCCCGCCCCCGCCCGTTCATTTTCCCGATC
>PPYF01370173.1_pt1 | contig 144707 bp, 147 predicted proteins | sample 1559871 | NCBI WGS metagenome assembly PPYF01 (sample SAMN08240021, study PRJNA423297) | Human gut metagenome, whole genome shotgun sequencing project. | reverse complement strand
TAACTTCACGCCCACCATTAGTAGCGCTGCACATCTCTCTTACGACTTCTTTCAGTGATTCATTCTTCATTGCCTACTCACTTTCAGGTTGGGTTGTAGTTAACCGTGCTTTTCAGTGCTGCTATGCTTATAAAGTGCAGGGTTGTATTTGAGTTTTCCGTTTGTGATCTTCTCGATTTCATACGCCCTGCCTTTAGGAATAACCTCATCCCAGCCGGATACAGACGGATGTTTTATTCCAAGGGCATCTGCTGTTTTGCAGATACCGCCGAAATAGTTAATGACATCTTCTTTTTTCATATGTAGTTCCTGACGTGCCAGTGATACCACATAATGTAGGATATCTTACATCGTAATGTCAAGATTCCTACATTACATTTTGGTAGGATCGCCTACATGGAAATACACGAAAGAATACGGCAAAAGCGCCGGGAATTAGGACTGACGCAACAGGCACTGGCTGATAAGGCTGGTGTAAATCGCGTTACCGTCACAGGATGGGAAAAAGGCGACTACCAACCAAACGGAGTCAACCTGCAACAACTCGCGGAAGCACTAGAAACTGATGCGAGATGGCTCACTGACGGCGTGATGAGCACAGAAGCAAATGTCCGTTTTTCTAAACTTAATAGTCCACGCGGTGAATACCCCTTAATTTCATGGGTCAGCGCTGGAAATTGGTGCGAGGCTCTTGAGCCATATCACAGAAAATCAATCGATAAATGGTATGAAACGACGGTGCATTGCTCCGAAGATTCTTTTTGGTTAGAGGTAAAAGGCGATTCAATGACTGCGCCTTCTGGTCTGAGTATCCCGGAAGGAATGGTTATCTTGGTCGATCCGGAGATTGAACCGTCATCAGGTAAGCTTGTCGTTGCAAAAATTGATACCGACAACGAGGCAACATTCAAGCAATATATTGTTGATGCCGGTAATCACTATCTTAAGCCCCTGAATCCTCAATACCGTATGACAGCTATAAATGGCAACTGCCGAATTATCGGTGTTGTTGTTGATGCGAAAATAGCCCGCCTGCCATAACCCTTACTTAAACCCCAGCCTGGGGTTTATTTTCTCACATCAATGTAAGTTTTCCTACAAAATAACTTGACACATCAATGTCGGATATCCTACATTTAGGTTATCAAAAGGTGGGAGAAAACCAAATGCAAACAGAACCAATTATCACCACTAACAACATGGCTGCGTATCTGAATAACTGTGTGAAGAGTAAACGACCCCATAACAATAACCATGCAATACCATTAGCGGCCGTGCATACCACGATACATTCCACCAGCCGGCCGCCATTTTTTACAAACATAAGTCCACCGGCATAAATCGTCCTGCCGGATAGATACCTTGCATAACCGCTGGTGGACTTATTTTTGTGAATTATAAAAAAAGAAATAACCATTGTTCCAGCACCAGGGAATTAATTACTTATAAAAAAGTAACGGCTTTTTATTATCTAAATTGTGTGGAGAGAAAACTATGTCAAGAATGGTAGATCTTGAAGCGTGGGCAGAACATGAGTTTGGTGATGAGGCTCCGAGCAGGCGGACATTATATAAATATGCGAAATCTCACATGATGGTACCACCAGCTTTAAAAGTCGGTAAAAAATGGATGGTAGATCGTGACGCACGTTATGTCGGAATTATTTCAAAACCTCAATTACCGGGCAATTCTGGCGATATGTTAAAAAGGATTTTGTCTGATGGCTGCGAGACCACGCTCTCATAATATTATTGTCCCCAATTTGTACTGCAAACTTGATAAGAGAAACAACAAGACATATTGGCAGTACAAACATCCTTTGACAGGTAAATTTCACAGCCTGGGTACCGATGAGAAAGAAGCAAAGGAAGTCGCTATCCAGGCAAATATGATAATTGCCGAACAACAAACAAAACAAATACTGAGTATCAATGATCGCCTGTCAGGAATTAAAAACGCCAGACAAGGGATCAGTGTCAGCGTGTGGCTTGATAAATACCTTGAAATTCAGAACGAACGAGTACGTGAAGGTGAACTAAAACCTAACTCGCTGAAGCAGAAAAATAAACCTGTAAATTTATTCCGGGAACACTGCGGCATGCTGAAACTTAAAGATATTACCGCACTGGAAATAGCTGAAATCACAGATCAAGTTAAAGCGGCCGGCCATAACCGAATGGCTCAGGTTGTCAGAATGGTGCTGATCGACGTTTTCAAAGAAGCCCAGCATGCCGGTCACGTACCTCCGGGATATAACCCGGCGCAGGCAACCAAACAGCCACGAAACAGAATAAAGCGCGAACGTCTTTCACTGGAAGAATGGCAGGCGATATTCAGCCAGGCGGAGCATTACCCACACTATCTCAGATGCGGAATGCTGTTGGCTGTCGTAACGGGACAGCGCTTGGGAGATATTTCTGATATGAAGTTTTCGGATGTATGGGACGACATGCTACACATCGAACAGGAAAAGACTGGCGTAAAATTGGCTATCCCTCTCTCACTGAGATGCCAGGCGATAGGTATGTCATTACGCGAAGTTATTACTTTCTGCCGGGATCGTGTTGTCAGTAAATACCTGGTTCATTATCAGCACACCACATCACAGGCGCAAAAAGGGGAGAAAGTAACAGCCAATACGCTGACTACAACTTTCCGGAAAGCCAGGGATAAATGTGGAATAAAATGGGATGAAGGTACAGCGCCGACATTTCATGAAATGCGGTCATTATCGGAGCGTTTGTACCGGCAACAGGGAATTAACACCAAAAATCTGTTGGGCCATAAAAACCAGCAGCAAACCGATAAATATCATGACGATCGTGGCAAAGATTGGATAAGGGTGTTGATATAATATTTTATTTCTCCATAGTTAAACCCGTATATTTGTTTTCCTTGCTACGTGTCAGGTTTGTGCCAGCAGCTGATCTTGCTTACCCTTCACTATATTAATCATTGGGAGCAGGTTCGGTGGATTATCTCCAATCGATATTTTTTGTGTAGCCTCGCTATTGCTAGAATGGCCATGCTTGCCAGATAGCTCCGTGTTTGTATACTAAATAGCAAAATGAACCAAAAATTATAAAATTAATGTAGTTTTAGAACATTTTAAGGTAGAATAATCGAATTTATTTCACCTCTAATTTTCTTGGAAGCTACCGAATGGACAACAATAACATTCCGTTAATCTATCTTTTAAACACTCAATTAGATTCTGAAAAAGAGCTTAAGGCAGCTGGCTTTAATGCTCTCAGATATAAATTGAATGGTTATGTTGCTCAAGAACAGTCTTATTATCCTCAATTAATTTCTTATGCCTATGAAATTCCTGAAAATATTCACGAAGCTGAAATTATAGTTATCGATACTTCTCTGAATGAATTCAGCCATGGCGAAAAAAAATCGTCGTCAGTTAGTCTGTATTTTAAATACGCACCCTCTTATGTAGACTTACTTCCTATCGATATATCTATAATAGACGAACAAATTTTTTCCACTAATAAAAATCAAGCTATCATTATTTTCTGCGATAGTTATACCGACACCGTTTATACAATAAAAAATAATTCCAGCAGGAAAGATAATTCAGCCAGGTATAGTACCTATAACTTTAACAATAGTGACTTTGGTGTTATTAATAGAAAAGGAACGCGTTTTAAGAAACCACATAGAGTAATTGAAAAAAATCTAACAGATCTGATATTCAAATACTCACATAATAGTAGCTATAGTGTCATCTTCAATAGACTTTATAACAATGATATAATTTTAGCCGAAAATGAAACTGGAAATGCAATATCTTTTATAAGAATAATAAAAGAAAAAACATTTATCTTCCTACCAGCTATTTATAACAGAACCGAATTCTTAAGTGAATTATTTTGCAATATTTTACCTGACATACCTCTCTTTGAAGATTATTTCCCAAACAATGGGAGTTTTCAGTGGATTAATAGCAACTTATATATTTCCTATGAAGAAAAAATAAAATCCATTGAGATTGAAAAACTAAAAACCGAGTACGAAAATAATCTTATAAAATTACAGGGTGAACTAAATGATTTATCTAACAAAGATAATAATTTAAATACAAAAGCTTTACTTACTGCCACTGATGACGAACTTGTATTTTCGGTGAAGTGGTTTCTTGAATATATCGGCTTTGAAAAAGTAATTGCTCCTGATGAAAATGTTGATGAAGAAAACGGTGAAATTTTTGAAGAGGATTTAAATATAGAAACACCATCTAAAACATATCTTTTTGAAGTAAAAGGAATTGGTGGAACTTCATCTGATGATCAGTGTGCTCAGATTTCAAAGATAGTATACCGCCGTGAAGAAGCTAATCCTGATCATAATTATAAAGGCGTTTATATAGTAAATCATCAACGCCAGAAAGACCCCAAAGAACGAAAAAATCCGCCGTTCTTCGAACAACAGGTACTTGATGCTGCAATAGCTCGCAGGGGCATGACTTACACATATGAACTCTTCCAAGTCTATCATATGATTGAGTTAGGCATACTCGATAGAGCTGATGTACGAGAGGCATTCAACCAGAGAGGCCTTATAGATTTCCGCAAATCATTGAAGCCCCTAATCTGCGACCATACCTTCCGTGAAATCAACGTGTACTCTTTTGACCTTACCAAAACTCCTGACACGACTATAAGCGATAAAGATAGGATTGTGATAAAGGATGATGATAACCACTGGCATTTGCTATCGATTGCAGGGATACAGATAAACAAAAAATCAATCAATGAAGCAACCGCAGATAGTGGTGGTAGTGCCGGAGTAAAAGTAGACAAGCTTGTATCAAATGCAAGAGAATTTTTTCTTTTGAAAAATAAACAAAGACACTCTCTTACTTAAAAACACCACACATCTAAACTTTAGACACAACACACGCCGTACAAATTTCATACCGTTTTGGGGAAGAGTTTTGGGGATGTTTTGGGGAAGATTTTCAGTGGTTAAAAAAAGAACGGGAACCAATAAGTTCCCGTTAACTATTTCGCTGTAAACTTAATTACATGTGTTTGATGATTGCGTCACCAAACTCTGAGCATTTCAGGAGCTTAGCGCCTTCCATCAGACGTTCGAAATCGTAAGTAACAGTCTTGGCAGCGATTGCCCCTTCCATTCCTTTAACGATTAAGTCAGCAGCCTCAAACCAGCCCATGTGGCGCAGCATCATCTCGGCTGAGAGGATTTCTGAGCCCGGGTTGACTTTGTCCTGACCTGCGTATTTTGGTGCGGTGCCGTGGGTGGCTTCGAACAGTGCGCATTCATCACCGATGTTCGCGCCCGGTGCGATACCGATACCACCGACCTGTGCCGCGAGGGCGTCAGAAATATAGTCGCCGTTGAGGTTCATACAGGCGATAACGTCATATTCTGCCGGACGCAGCAGGATTTGTTGCAGGAACGCATCCGCGATCACGTCTTTGATAATGATCTGTTTGCCGGTTTTCGGGTTTTTCAGGCTTAACCACGGGCCGCCGTCCAGTAACTCGCCGCCGAACTCTTCGCGTGCCAGTTCATATCCCCAGTCTTTGAAGGCACCTTCGGTGAACTTCATAATGTTGCCTTTATGAACCAGGGTGACGGAATCACGGTCGTTATCAATGGCGTAGTTAATCGCTGCGCGGACCAGACGTTTTGTCCCTTCTTCAGAGCACGGCTTGATGCCGATACCGCAATCCTGCGGGAAGCGGATTTTGGTCACACCCATTTCGTCCTGCAGGAACTTAATCACTTTGTCTGCTTCCGCAGAGCCGGCTTTCCACTCGATACCGGCGTAGATGTCTTCCGCGTTTTCACGGAAAATCACCATATCAGTCAGTTCAGGTTGTTTTACCGGGCTTGGCGTGCCGGCGTAGTAACGCACCGGGCGCAGACAAACATACAGATCCAGAATCTGACGCAGTGCCACGTTCAGGGAGCGGATACCGCCGCCGACCGGGGTGGTCAGAGGGCCTTTGATAGACACGCGGTAGTCACGGATAAAATCGAGGGTTTCATCCGGCAGCCAGACATCACTGCCATACAGTTTTGTGGATTTCTCACCGGTGTAGATTTCCATCCAGGAGATTTCACGCTTACCGCCATAGGCTTTTTTTACAGCGGCATCAACAACTTTAATCATTACAGGCGTTACATCAGCCCCGATTCCGTCCCCTTCAATAAACGGGATAACCGGATTGTCCGGAACGATTAATTTGCCTTTTGCGTCAATGGTAATTTTAGCGCCTTTCGCCGGAACAACTACTTTGCTTTCCATCAACCTCTCCTTTATGTAAGCGCAATGCTTTGTTAATTTTTTGTAATGGCCCTGTCAATACTACTTGAATAATTGCATCACGCAAATCCTAACTGTTTTAAGCTATAATGTAAGTCTCATTTTTATGTAAAAAAAAGATAATGACCGGTAAAACCACGAACTCCCGCATCTCCCGAAAGCCGCAATCCCGTCCGGCAGGCGCCCATCCGCGTCAGAAAGCTGCCCGCAAACCCCGGCCGCGCGGTCCGCGCAAAATTATTCTGTTCAATAAACCGTTTGATGTACTGCCGCAGTTTACCGATGAAGCCGGACGCAGCACGCTGAAAGATTACATTCCGGTTACAGATGTGTACGCCGCCGGGCGGTTGGATCGCGACAGCGAAGGGTTACTTATCCTGACCAACGACGGCGCATTGCAGGCAGCTCTGACACAGCCGGAGAACAAAGCCCCGAAAGTGTATTATGCTCAGGTGGAAGGTGTGCCGGACGAAAACGCGCTGAATCAGTTGCGTAATGGTATCACCCTGAATGATGGCCCGACCCGCCCTGCCGGTGCCGAGCTGGTGGATGAGCCGGACTGGCTGTGGCCGCGTAATCCGCCTATCCGCGAGCGGAAATCGGTACCGGTCAGTTGGCTGAAACTGACACTGCGGGAAGGCCGTAACCGCCAGGTACGCCGGATGACCGCCCATACCGGCCACCCGACCCTGCGTCTGATCCGCGTGCGGATTGGTGATTTTGCCCTTGATACCCTTGCCCCCGGCGAATGGAGAGAAGTGAATGATATTCAGACCTCATGTGACAGTGGCCTGCCTGGTCAGCGCCGGTGAAAAATTTCTGGTGGTGGAAGAAACCGTTAACGGCAACGCCACCTGGAATCAGCCCGCCGGGCATCTGGAAGCCGGAGAAACCCTGCTTGCCGCCGCAGAGCGCGAGCTGTATGAAGAAACCGGGATCCGTGCTGCTCCCGATGCCCTGCTGAAAATTCATCAGTGGGTTGCACCGGACGGCACACCGTTTATCCGTTTTCTGTTCCGTGTGCTGCTGGAGAGTGAATGTGAGACACACCCGCAGGACAACGATATCGACCGCTGCCACTGGGTCAGTGCGGATGAGATTATTCACAGTCCGATCCTGCGCTCCCCGCTGGTAAAAGAAAGTATGTTTGCCTGGTTTGCCGCCGAACCGCTGCCACTCTCGCTGCTGGGAACGTTCGGGGATGCGTTCGGGGAACCGGTCGCGCCGTAATGCATTGCGGGGAACAGACTGCGGAAAATTCTTTGCGAAAAAAGTGCCGATCCCGCACCTGAATGATGCGCCGCTGTGCGTATCATGGTAAAGTACGGCGCTTGTTTTTTTCCCCGGTTCTTCTTCGCATCACTGTTGCGGAGCAGACCGAATCGCCGCGAGATCAGCCATGTCAGATAACAGCCAGAAAAAAGTCATCGTCGGAATGTCCGGCGGTGTGGATTCCTCCGTCTCAGCCTATTTACTGCAACAGCAGGGTTATCAGGTGACCGGGCTGTTTATGAAGAACTGGGAAGAGGACGATGATACCGAATACTGCTCCGCCGCCGCAGATCTTGCGGATGCACAGGCCGTCTGCGATAAACTCGGCATTGAACTGCTGACCATCAACTTCGCGGCGGAATACTGGGATAATGTGTTCGAGCATTTCCTGGAAGAATATAAAGCGGGACGCACGCCGAACCCGGATATTCTGTGCAACAAAGAGATCAAATTCAAAGCGTTCCTGGAATATGCCGCAGAAGATCTCGGGGCGGATTATATCGCCACCGGACATTATGTGCGCCGCCGCGATATCAACGGTACCACGCAATTACTGCGCGGCCTGGACAGCAATAAAGATCAGAGCTATTTCCTGTATACACTGAGTCACGACCAGGTGGCACAAAGCCTGTTCCCTGTCGGGGAACTGGAAAAACCGGAAGTCCGCCGGATTGCGGAGCAATTAGGGCTTATCACCGCGAAGAAAAAAGATTCCACCGGGATCTGCTTTATCGGTGAGCGCAAGTTCCGTGATTTTCTCGCCCGTTATCTGCCCGCCAAACCGGGTCCGATTATGACGGTTGATGGTCAGGAAATCGGTCAGCACGACGGGCTGATGTACCATACCCTCGGCCAGCGCAAAGGGCTGAAAATCGGCGGAACCCGTGAAGGTTCCGACGAGCCGTGGTATGTTGTCGATAAAGATGTTGAAAACAATATTCTGATTGTCGCACAGGGCCATGAACACCCGCGTCTGATGTCTGCCGGGCTTATCGCGCAGCAGCTGGACTGGGTATCGCGGGAGCCGCTGACTCAGCCAATGCGCTGTGTGGTGAAAACCCGTTACCGTCAGGAAGATATTCCCTGTACTGTCACCCCGCTTGGTGATGACAAAATCAGTGTCCGGTTTGATAACCCGGTTGCTGCGGTCACGCCGGGTCAGTCCGCTGTCTTTTATCAGGATGAAGTCTGCCTGGGCGGCGGAGTCATTGAAGCGCGTATTACGGAGTGATTATGGCTAAAAATTACGAAGACATAACCCTCGCCCTGGCCGGGATCTGCCAGGCCGCGCGCCTGGTGCAGCAACTGGCGCATGAAGGTCAGACAGATAATGATGCGGTTGATGTGATGATCAACAGCATCATCAATAATAATCCGTCTTCTGTCCTGAATGTCTACGGCGACAATGTGCAGAACCTGCATACCGGCCTGTCCGCGTTCGCCGGGATGTTCAATATGACCGGCTCTCAGGGGCTGAATGCCGAGCTGACCCGCTATATGCTGGGTGTGATGCTGCTGGAGCGCCGCCTGAACAAAGCGCCGGGCGCGATGGATGAACTCGGCCGCCGTATTGATAATCTTGAACACCAGCGCGACCATTTTGGGCTGTCACAGGAAGCGATGCTCAATACCATCGCCGGTATCTATGTGGACAACATCAGCAGCCTCGGCCCGCGCATCCAGGTAACCGGCTCGCCGGAGATCCTGCGTAACACCCTGATTCAGGCTAAAGTCCGCTCGCTGTTACTGAGCGGGATCCGCAGCGCCGTGCTCTGGCGCCAGGTCGGCGGCAACCGTTTACAGTTGCTGTTTTCCCGTTCACGCCTGGTGGACACCGCTAAATATCTTCTCGCTCAACACTAAAATTACCGGGAGTTGCAACCAATGGAATTATCCTCACTTACCGCCGTTTCCCCTGTCGATGGCCGTTATGGTGACAAAACACGCGCACTGCGCGATATTTTCAGTGAATACGGTTTACTGAAATTCCGTGTACAGGTCGAAGTGCGTTGGTTACAAAAACTGGCGGCGTGTGCAGACATCCCCGAAGTTCCGGCTTTTGATGATGACGCAATCGCTTACCTGGATGCAATTGTCGCGAATTTCAGCGAAAAAGACGCAATGCGAATCAAAGAGATTGAGCGCACCACTAACCACGATGTAAAAGCGGTGGAATATTTCCTCAAAGAAAAAGCCGAAGCCGTGCCTGCCCTGCACGCTGTGTCTGAATTTATCCATTTCGCCTGCACATCCGAAGATATCAATAACCTCTCTCACGCCCTGATGCTCAGCACCGCCCGTGAAACCGTGCTGCTGCCGGCATGGCGCCAGATGATCGATACTGTCCGTGCTATGGCGGCGGACTACCGCGACCTGCCGCTGCTCTCCCGTACCCACGGGCAGCCTGCGACCCCGAGCACCGTCGGTAAAGAGTTTGCCAACGTCGCTTACCGGATGGAGCGCCAGTACCGCCAGTTACAGCAGACCGAAATCCTCGGCAAAATCAACGGTGCGGTCGGTAACTATAATGCGCACTTATCTGCCTATCCGGATATTGACTGGCATAAATTCAGCGGTGACTTTGTGACCTCGCTGGGTATTCAGTGGAACCCGTACACCACGCAGATTGAGCCACATGATTATATCGCCGAGTTTTTTGACTGTGTGGCGCGCTTTAACACTATTCTGATCGATTTCGACCGTGATATCTGGGGTTACATTGCCCTCAATCACTTTAAACAGAAGACGATCGCCGGTGAAATCGGTTCATCCACCATGCCGCACAAAGTCAACCCGATTGATTTTGAAAACTCAGAAGGTAACCTGGGTCTGGCTAACGCGGTGCTCGGCCACCTGGCGACCAAACTGCCGGTATCCCGCTGGCAGCGCGACCTGACGGACTCCACTGTGCTGCGTAACCTGGGTGTGGGGATCGGTTACTCGCTGATCGCTTATCAGTCCACGCAAAAAGGTCTGAGCAAGCTGGAAGTGAACGAAAAACATCTGCGTGATGAGCTGGATCAGAACTGGGAAGTACTGGCAGAACCGATTCAGACCGTGATGCGCCGCTACGGTATCGAAAAACCGTATGAAAAGCTCAAAGAGCTGACCCGCGGCAAGCGTGTTGATGCTCAGGCGATGCAGGTCTTTATCGACGGACTGGAGCTGCCTGACGCAGAAAAAGCCCGGCTGAAAACCCTGACCCCGCAAAACTATCTCGGGGACGCTATCCGTCTGGCAGATGAGTTGTAATTATTAACTCACTGATAATTAATCACACAGAGGCAGAGGATATCTGCCTCTTTTTTTTATGATTAAACGCATATCGCGCGTATTATTTGGCGTACAAGTTCCCTATCCTTCATATAAACTGTTACAATTCACATCGTTTCCTGTTGGGATGTCTGTCTTTGTAAGGAATTATGTATGCGCGTGCTCATCGTGGAAGATAACAATTTACTCCGTCATCATCTGACGGTTCAGCTCCGCGAGCTCGGCCATCAGGTTGATGCGGCGGAAGATTCAAAAGAAGCAGATTATTTTCTTCAGGAAAGTCAGCCGGATATCGCAGTGGTTGACCTCGGTCTGCCCGGCGAGGACGGCATGGTGATGATTGCCCGCTGGCGTCAGCAGCAGGTCAAAATCCCGATTATGGTGCTGACCGCCCGTGAAAGCTGGCAGGAAAAAGTCGCCGCGCTGAATGCCGGGGCGGATGATTATGTCACCAAGCCTTTCCAGCTGGAAGAGATTGTTGCCCGTATGCAGGCACTGATGCGCCGTAACAGCGGCCTCGCCTCCCAGACACTGGAACTGGGCATTTTTGTGATCGATCTTTCCCGCAAAGAATTCCTCGTTGACGGTAATGCCGTCAAACTGACCGCATTTGAATACACCATTATTGAAACACTGATGCGGAATAATGGTAAAGTCGTCAGTAAAGATTCCCTGATGCGCCAGCTCTATCCGGATGCCGAACTGCGTGAAAGCCATACCATTGATGTGCTGATGGGCCGTCTGCGCAAGAAAATCCAGGCATTTACCGATATTGATGCCATCGTCACTGTCCGCGGACAGGGCTACCGCTTCGACGCAGGGAAGTAACAGACGCCACTTAAGCCACTGAGGTATTGCGCATGACCAGGCGGACAACGCGCCCTTTCTCTCTGCGGACCCGGTTTTTACTGGCAACGTTTGCCGTGATCCTCGCCATGACGCTCTCTTACGGCGCCGTGGCGCTGGTCGGTTACCTGGTCAGCTTTGATAAAACCACCTACACCATGCTGCGCAGCCAGAGCAATCTGTTCTACAGCCTGTCGCAGTGGGATGAAGGTAAACTCAATATCCGTTTTCCGCCGAATTTCTCCCTGAATGCCCCGTCTGTGGTGCTGATTTATGATGACAATCAGAATCTGCTCTGGCGGCAGTATCATATTGACGCGCTGGAGAGAGCCATTCCGGCCAAATGGCTGACCAAAGAGGGGTTGTATGATCTGAATACCTCGCTGGAAGCCACCAAATCCCTGCTGGTCAATACCCCGCTCTTTGCCACGGAAGATATCCGGATTAATGACCTGGATGATGATCACGACGGACGGATGATCCACTCCGTGTCTGTCAGCCGTTACGGCAAAACCGGTACCTTGCCGCCGCTGACGATTGTGGTGGTGGATACCATCCCGCAGAATCTGCAGAAGACCTTCCGTGTCTGGGAATGGTTCGGTTACGTGGTGCTCGCCAACCTGTTTCTGCTCACACCGCTGATCTGGCTGGCGGCACACTGGAGCCTGCGGCCGATTAATGCTCTCAGCGGGCAGATCAGCGCACTTGAAAAAGGCGAGCGGGAAGATCTGGATGAAACCCCGCCCAGCGAACTACGCGGACTGGTGCGTAACCTGAACCTGCTGCTGCACAGTGAGCGGGAGCGCTATACCCGCTATCAGCGCACGCTTTCTGATCTGACTCATAGCCTGAAAACCCCGCTGGCAGTGCTGCAGAGTACCCTGCGCTCACTGCGCGGCGGCAAAGATATGACGATTGAAACCGCCGAGCCGGTCATGCTTGAGCAGATCGGACGGATTTCCCAGCAGGTCGGTTATTATCTGCACCGCGCCAGTATCGGCGGTGACAATACCGTGCTGATGCGGGACATTTCCTCCGTTCCGGCACTGATTGACAGCCTCGCCAGTGCGCTGTCAAAAGTGTATCAGCGCAAGGGCGTGGATATTACCGTGGATATTCCGCCGGATATCACCTGGCTGGGACAGCAGAATGACTTTATGGAAGTCATGGGCAACATTATGGAAAATGCCTGCAAATACTGTCTGGAGTTTGTCGAGGTGACGGCGCAGTGGCAGCATGATGCGGTTATTCTGATTGTCGATGATGATGGTCCGGGTGTGCCGGAGGAGAAACGGGAACTGATTTTCAGCCGCGGTCAGCGGGTTGATACCCTGCGGCCGGGTCAGGGACTGGGGCTGGCAATTGTCACCGATATTCTGGAGCAGTATGACGGCGGCGCAGTTGTCACTGAAAGCCCGCTGGGCGGTGCCCGTATTACTGTGACATTCCGGCGTCAGACTGTTCACGACGAAGACACAGACTGAGAGTCAGTCTGTTGTTGCCGGCAAGTTATAAATATATGCATGAATATAATATGTCTTTTTCCGTTATACTCCCTTCATCTGCCTGATCACGGCGTTTATTGAGGACGAACACATGGATTATGAACTGAATATAGACTGGCAGACCTTTATGGAAAGCCACTGGCAAAAACGTCCGTTACTGATCAAAGGCGGTTTCCGCAATTTCCGCGACACCATTTCCCCGGATGAACTGGCGGGGCTGGCAATGGAAGATGAAGTCGACAGCCGTATCGTCACCCGTTTCAGCGGAAAATGGGATGTGCGCCACGGGCCGTTTCAGGAGTTTGACAGGCTGGGCGAGAAAGACTGGTCTATCCTGGTTCAGGCCGTTGATCACTGGCATTTTCCGTCTGCCGCACTGATGAAGCCGTTCCGCTGCCTGTCTGACTGGCGGATGGATGACCTGATGATTTCCTATTCTGTTCCGGGTGGCGGTGTGGGTCCGCATCTGGATCAGTACGATGTGTTTATTATTCAGGGCCAGGGACGCCGCCGCTGGCGTGTCGGGGAAAAAATCCCGATGAAACAGCACGCGCCGCATCCAGATCTGTTACAGGTGGATCCGTTTGATGCCATTATTGATGATGAAATGGTGCCGGGCGATATCCTCTATATTCCGCCGGGATTCCCGCACGAAGGCTATGCCATTGAGGAATCACTGAACTATTCTGTCGGTTTCCGCGCCCCGAATGCCCGCGAACTGTTCAGCGGCTTTGCCGACTATGTGATTGCCAATGAGCTCGGCAGTTACCGCTACAGCGACCCGGATCTGGCGTTCCGTGATAATCCGGCGCTGATTCAGCAGGGCGAACTGACCAAGCTGCATGGTATGATGCAGGATCTGCTCGACCAGCCGGATGTGTTCCGCAAGTGGTTCGGTGAATTTATTTCCCAGTCCCGCCATGAGCTGGATCTGGCACCGCCGGAGCCGGCATACAGCCCGGATGAAATTCAGGAACTGCTGTCACAGGGGGAATCTCTGTTCCGCCTCAATGGACTGCGGGTACTGCGTGTCGGTGATACCTGTTTCGTTAACGGCGAAGCCCTGAAAACCCCGCATATTGAAGCAGCGGATGTGCTCTGCCAGTATGATGAAGTCACTGCCGAAATGCTGGGAGTTGCCTTCAGCGATCCGGAATTTGTGACCCTGCTGACAGTGCTGATTAATAACGGTTACTGGTATTTTGATGATTAATCCGCAATAAAATTGTATTCATCGTTCAGATAAAAGCGCCGCACCATTATGCGGCGTTTTTTTACTGGTAACGAATGGTGTAATTCAGAATTGTTTCCGCCGTGCCCGGCTCAATAGTATCCCTCGTCTGTATAAAGGCGGCCTGTAACCGCAATACGGCCCGCTGAGTGGTGATTTCATCAAATAAAAGTGGCTCTCCGAAAGTGACCGGCTGCCCCTTATTTGTCAGCCGGACTCCCACACCGGATGCACTGCCGTTTCTCCGCTGTAACTTCAGTGTTCCGGGACTGTTTCTGGCAGTAAATACATTGCCTGTTAACCGGATATCCGCCGTTGTCACATGGCTGCACTGCAGTGCAATAGTCAGGTTACGGATACTTCCCGGGGCAACAGACCCTTTGCCGCTGAAATCAGTCCGCGATACGACACCTAAATCCACATCTGTTTCTGTTTGTGGATCAAGATCACAGGAATGTTGCCGGACAGTAAATCCGTCCAGATAGATTTTGGTTTCCGGCATACTATACAATCCTGCAGCCCAGTGCCCGCCCACACGCATAGCGATTTCACCCAGATAGCCTCCCTGATGATGAGCAGCTATTTCCGGTTTCAGTTTATAGAGTGTCACCACTGCCCGTACCCGATATGGCTGAGACGGATCCATGCCGCTGCTGATCGTACACAGTCGTTTATTGGCGGTGTTGTTGTCCGGTGAATCATGACCGTCCACATAGCGTAACGACCTCATGCATTCCGGATGTTCCGCCACCGCCCCGAGACTGTAGCCGATACCACCGGAGAGTTCATAGATAGTGTGTCCCGATGCATTTTGTGTTCTGTTACCCGGCATTCCGCCAACCAGCACAAATTCAATTTCTTTACCGCTGTCGAGCCGGCACTGAGAGACATCAATACTATCCGAAAATACTGTCTCCCCGATAATACCGCCAACCGGTACATTATACGCAGCCGTGATATAACCGGCCGGTATGCGGAGAGTCGTTTCCGGTGTGATAAGTGCACAGGTTTCCCCGGCGGCAGCGGCCGGAATATATCCGGCTGTCAGCCACAAGAGAAAACCTGCCCGGCATAGTGTTCTGATCTGAGTAAACATTGCTGCTCCTTTACCGGCATATCAGAGGGAGGGTTATCAGTCCCTGCTGATCTTCCGGGACAGTGAAATCTGCCCCGCACTGCTCATGCATTCCTTTCCCCCAGACAGCCTGTAAATGCCCCTGAGCCGGTAACCCGCTGAGATACACTTCCCCGTCCTCACCGGTAATACCGCTGACGCTGCTGCCATCTGCTTTTTTCACCTTCACCCGTGCGGCGAACGGTACCGGGCCTTGTGCAGTCCGCAGTGCATAAATCACGCGATAACCGGTATTCACTGCAAAACGAACCGGCACCAGCGCCCCTTTTGACGGGATCACCTGTACGACAGGATCATCCGCATCCGCATTATCCGGCAGGGTTTCGGGGTCGATACGGATAACATTCTGATGATAATGACTCAGTTGCGGAATAACACTGAACCCCGCACTGTCAGTCTGCGCCGCTGCCCTTGAGGCCACACGGATCCCCCCGGTACCGACGGTATCTGCCAGCCCGTTGGTTTCACCCAGCGGACGTGACAATGTGATACCGTCACCGTGAATAATCAGCCCGCCCTGTATATCCCCGTTCAGGGTATTGTGTCCCTGACTGTGATTAATACGTCCCCGGATATCGGCCAGGTCGTGACGCCAGCGCAGCTCTGCCCCGCGGTAATGTGCAGCACCCTGCTGCTGATAACTGTGTGTAACTGAATACCCGAGACGTTGTTCATCTCCGAGCAAACCATTCACGGATGTTTGCAGAGAAGCTTTTCCTGCCCGCTGGTGGTAATGAAAATGACTGCGGGCTTGTTGTCCGGCAAAATCCAGCGGCACCGACAACGCAACAGACACCCGTTTATCTGCTTTCCGAAAATGCCCGCCGGTACGGTACTGTGCATTCACACCGTAATGTACCCGGCCGATGTGACCGGAATAGCCGGCATCCCTGCTAATCATCGCCCGGTATCCGCGCCCGTCATGGCCTGTGCGGTTATAGTGATAGCCTGCCGACAGCGTACCGTTATCCCCAGGCAGCGGTTGCAGCAACCGGACCTGCCATTGCCTTGATTGTTGCTCATGTGCAGCCCCTGTATTCACCAATGTTCCGGCCAGCGGAAAAAATTTCTGATAATTCAGCCGGTAACGCGGATAATGCTTTGCTGTTGTATGCCGCATCAGAATATCAGCAGACACCCCGCCTGCCGCGCCCATATTGACACCGGCCCCCACACCGCTGCTCAGGGCATGCTGTGCCGCATAACCACCACCGTACAGTGTCAGGACTGAATTAATGCCGTATGCTGCCGTACTTTTCACAAACAGGTCTTTGTTATTATTTCTGTTTCCTCTGTATTTTCCTGTATCCAGCGTGTAGCTGAGCCGGCCCTCCCGCTGCATAACCGGAACTGAGGTTCCGTGCTGTGTAAAACGCTGTACAGTGCCGTCCGCCTCCTCAATGGTGACATCCAGTTCTGTTCCCTGAAAAGACGTATTCAGATCATCAATAACAAATTCACCGGCAGGTAGTGTTTCACGGCGGATAGTCATTCCCTGCTGCCTGATAGTCAGTTCTGCACTCTGACCGGTTATTCCGCGGATAACCGGTGCATAACCCTGCTGATTCAGCGGATACATATCACTTTGTGAAGCCAGCCGGATCCCCCTGAACGCTCGGCTGTCAAACAGCACATCCCCGCTGAACAATTCCCCCAGCTGTAACTCGCTGCGCCGGGAAGCAATGGCACGGTACATCCACAACCGCTCTGACTGCCATGTCAGTTTACCCTCACGGTGTTCCGCCCTGCTGTGATGCCGCAACCGCCAGTCCCCCGCATTAACACCACTTTGCAGCAAAAGAGTATGTCCGGTACGCTGACTGAAGCTGTTACTGTCCCGCGAAAAGCGATAATCATAATTGAGCATAAATGCAGTAATACCCGGTTCCCATAACGAAGTATCTGCGGCCCGCTGTGCTTCTGTCAGAAAAAAACGTTGCGGGATAGTAATATCCAGCGACTGCCGCGCGGAGTCAAAACTCAGCGAGACCCCGCTGACCAGCGCAGTAATATCCGCAACCGGCGCTGTATTTTCTGTTTCTGCAAATGCCGGCGATGCATCCGGCCGTAATCCCCATATCAGCCATTGCCTGCGGTTCACCCATGGCAGCAATCTTTTTTGCTGCGGATGATAACGAAACTCCAGCCACTGACCACTGACTGCCTGCTGATTGACAGTTACAGCCACGAAGTAACGGCCTTCTTCCTGAAATTGCCGTTCCCGCAAATACTGAAACTGTACAGGATCCATCACCGGATCATCTCCGTCCAGACCAAGCGCCGCCGGATTAAAATAAGGTGCAGCAAAAACGGTTACCGGAGGAAAAACGATCACCACTGCCAGAAGAAAAAAATAAGGTGCTTTCAATTGCATAATAATATTATTTATCAAAAACAACAGGTTTCGAAATAATCCCGCCAAAATCGGAGATGTAGCTTATGGTTATTTTGTCATTACTATGAATAGTTGTTACCGGTACAGTTAATGATTCGAAGGGAACTATCATCTCCGAAACAGTATATTTCTTATTATTAACCAAAATATTTCTGACGGTGATATGAAAAGGTAAGTCATTAATGATTTTTATTCTGTTTCCTTTTCGCTCATACCTCAGTTTATTATAATCAGGCTCAGTTAATCCTGCAGGGCGATAGAATAATTTAAACTTTGAATTAATAACAATCTGAAGTTTATTTTCTCTGTTTTCATCTGTTTCCGGAATTCCTTTTATATTCAGCCAGAGTAATGATTCTCTGTCATCCGGAAATTCTGTTTTTTTCAGCATGACACGCAAAATTCCTTTTTTTCCTGCATCCAGCTGAAAAATAACCGGCGTGAGAATAAAGTCCTTACTTTTCGTCATGCCATCTTCTTTTTCAACCCAGCTCTGAATTAAATAGGCTGATTTTTTATCCGTATTATCAACAGGAATTGTGATCATTTTTTTATCCTGCGGATAAATAAACCGGGTGCCGCCAACAACCACCCCGGCAGTTGCCCGGCTCATGGTCAGAAAAAAAATAATAATAAGGAAAGTGAAACCGATTTTCATGGTGCTGTTTATCCGGGGCGGCAACACCTGTTGCCGCCGGTATTAAATGTTACTCATAAGAAACAGTGTAATTCACCGTTGCATTGCCTTCGCCCGGTGTTGCCAGGCCGGTAGCCTGATACGCTGCGGTATAATTCAGAGTATAATCACGGGAATCGGCCTTTAGCGGAATATCACGATAATCACCTGCCGGCGTTACCTGCTGCCCTTCAGCAGTCGCAATGCTGATCCCTACTTTTCCGGCACTTTTTTCATTGGCATCCAATGCATACAGCGTTGCATTGTCTGCATGCGCCGTGCCCTCCATTTTGATTTTCAGCGATGTCATTGCTAATGAACAGTTAATCAGAGAAATATCAAAGGCTTTTTCTTCCGTTCTGTCATCATTTTTTTTCAGTTTAGCGACTGAATGCTCGCCCAGATAAACATCTTTATCTTTTTGTGTAATATCACAGCTTGAGTCAGTGATTTTCCCTGTAAATCTGATATTCCCTGTTATTTCTTTGGTATCGACGTCGACTTCCGGAGCGATTTCATTAACATCACCATCCGCAGAGAATGCATTAAAGGAAAATAAAAGTAAGGATGAAATAATTAACTTTCTTTTAAATAAAGACATAAAAATTACCTTTTAAATATTCAACAAATATATGTTTCTTATGATATGTATTATCTGAACAGATATAATCATGCACTAAATATTGACAAGAGGATGACTATACCAGCAGGAGATAAACAAACACAAAACAAAGATTAATCAGTGAGTGATAAAAAATCACATCAACATAATAATCTTACTGTTTATTTAAGTCAGTTTATTTAATAAAAAAGCCATCTTATGCAAGATGGCTTTTATAATATTTAATTGATATGTGAATTATTTATTTCTTCATATCCAGTGCGGTTAATTCTGCAATCCGCATAATCACGGAAACTGCCTGTTCCATGCCTTCCAGTGAAATAAATTCGTGTTTACTGTGGAAGTTATAACCGCCGGTAAACAGGTTAGGGCACGGAAGACCACGGTAAGAGAGTTGCGCACCGTCAGTACCACCACGGATAGGTTTGATATCCGGTTCAATATCGCAGTCAATCATTGCCTGTTTGGCCAGTTCGATCACATGCGGGTGTTTCACCACATGGTCGCGCATATTGTAATAGCTGTCATCAATCGTCAGCTCGATATAGCAGTCCGGATGCAGACCTTTACCGACTTTCTCGGCAATCGCAATCATATTGCTTTTGCGTTTTTCAAAATTGTTACGGTCAAAATCACGGATGATATAGTTCATTTCCGCGCGTTCAACCGTGCCTTTGATGCTTTGCAGATGATAGAAACCTTCATACCCTTCGGTATTTTCCGGCGTTTCTTCCGGCGGTAATTCGCTGTGGATACGGGTTGCCAGTGACAGCGCGTTCACCATCACACCTTTGGCACTGCCCGGATGCACGTTATTGCCCTCAATACGGATGGCAACTGCCGCCGCATTGAAGTTTTCATATTCCAGCTCACCGACACCACCGCCATCAACGGTATAAGCCCACTGTGCACCGAATTTTTTCAGATCCACATACTGTGCACCACGGCCGATTTCTTCATCCGGCGTGAAGGCAATGCGGATATCACCGTGCGGAATATCACTGTTTTTCAAACGCACCATGGCAGTAATGATTTCTGCGATACCGGCTTTGTCATCCGCACCCAGCAGGGTTTTACCGTCGGTCATAATCAGGGTTTTACCCAGCATGGTGTGCAGCACCGGGAACATTACCGGCGACAGCACTTCATCGCCGATGCCGAGTGCGATATCACCACCACGGTAATTTTCCAGAACCTGAGGATTCACATTACGCCCGGAGAAATCCGGTGAGGTATCAAGGTGAGAAATAAAACCGATAACCGGTACCGGCCAGTCAACATTCGCCGGTAACGTTGCCATCACGCAGCCGTTATCATCCAGCGAGACATCTGATAACCCCAGCGTTTTCAGCTCTTTTTCCAGAGCACGCGCCAGCCTTAACTGACCGTCGCTGCTTGGTGTCAGCTTGGCTGACGGCTTCGACTGCGTGTCAAAAGAGACATAACCGAAAAAGCGCTCTAATAACTTATCCATGTGTTCCCCCAATAACATTGATTTCTTATTATCGGGGAAACATAAATTGAGTTATTGCGTCAAATCAGATTTAGTGTTGTTAATCTGCGCCAGCAGCTGACGGACATACTCCGGCACCACCTGCCCGGCAGGACCGTAGTGACACTCCTCAAACTCACTCTGCACCTTACTCGGTTCCAGATTGAGTTCCACTGTATGTGCCCCGCACAGCCGTGCCTCATGGACAAACCCGGCCGCCGGATAGACATGCCCGGAGGTACCGATGGCGATAAAGATATCCGCATCATTCAGTGCCTGATAGATTTCATCCATGCCGAACGGCATTTCACCGAACCAGACAATATGCGGCCGCAGCGGTGACGGGAACTGACAACAGTGGCAGCGCTCACCCGCTGACAGGTCACCGGTGCACGACTGAACCTGTCCGGACATCGCACAGCGGATTTTGAGCAACTCGCCGTGCATATGAATAATCCGCTGACTGCCGGCCCGCTCATGCAGGTTATCAATATTCTGGGTGACCAGCAGGAAGTTATCCCCCAGCACCTGTTCCAGTTCCGCCAGGGCGAGATGTGCCGGGTTCGGCTTCACGTCAGGGGACTGTAACTGACGGCGGCGGTCATTGTAAAACTGCTGCACCAGACGCGGATTACGGGCATAACCTTCCGGCGTCGCCACATCTTCGATGTTGTGCTCTTCCCACAGCCCGTCTTCCGAACGGAATGTCCGGATCCCGGACTCGGCGGAGATACCCGCGCCGGTCAGCACAACAATTTTAGGTTTAAACTGATCCATTTTTCCGGCCATCCATTTATCGCGATAGAAAAAGCGTAAGTGAAAACGCTGGCGCAGGATCCGCCGCTGTTTGCGTAACTTTCTTAATCGGTGCGTTCTGCGCATAATCCGGCCTTTGTTCATCACTGTCTCCGTTCAGGGTAATGCATCCGCACTTCGGATTCAAAAATCATTACAATTCCTGCGGGCTTTACTGCCCGCTCAGAATACGTGCCGGTTCAAGGCGGCAGGCGCGTCTCGCCGGATACCAGCTTGCCAGCAGGCTCAGCACAATGGTGGTTAAGATCACATACAGCAGATCGGTCAGCCGCAGCTCCGACGGCAGAAAATCAATAAAATAGACATCACCGGACAGCAGTTTGTGCCCGATAAGGAATTCAATGCCACGGATAAGCGGTGTCAGATTCAGCGCCGCCAGCGTACCCAGCACCGCCCCGCTGATACAGCCGACCATACCGGTCAGCAGCCCGTACCAGAGGAAAATGGCGCGGATCAGGCTGTCTTTCGCACCAAGGGTGCGCAGAATGGCGATATCCCCGCTTTTGTCTTTCACGGCAATAATCAGGGTGGAAACGATATTGAAGCATGCCACACCAATCACCAGAATCATGGCAAGATACATAATACTGCGCACTAACTGAATGTCGCTGTACATATAGCCGTATTCGTTGATCCAGCTCTTATAGAAGACATGTTCACGGCTGGCTTCCGCCGCCCGCAGTACCACGTCATTGGCATTGAAAACATTATCCACACGGATTTCAATCCCGGTGACGCCCTCACCGTAATCCAGATACTGCTGTGCATCTTCCAGCGGCAGCAGCGCCAGCCTGTGATCCAGCATGCCGCTTAAGCGGAAAATCCCCGCGACCTGCAAACGGATGCGTTTCGGCTGTAACAGGCGCTCCGTGCTGTCGTGATTCGGGATCATGATGGTGAGCCAGTCACCCTGCGCAACACCGAGGGATTTTGCCGCGCCGTCACCAAGGATTATCTGATTTTTCCCGGCCTGAAAATCCGCCCATGCATTATCCGCCACAAATTCCGGCAATCCGCTCACCAATTTCTGAGTGACCGGATCCACGCCCATTAGTTGCATGGCCTGTAATTTACTGCCTTTTTCTGCCAGCCCGGTAAATTCAATATACGGGCTGGCGGCCACCACACCCGGCGTATTTTTGATCCGCAGCAGGCTCTGCGCCCAGGTATCAAACGGCTGCTCAACAGTGGAAATCTGCCCCTGCGGCACCACGGAAAGTACCCGGTTCTCCAGCTCACGCTCGAAGCCGTTCATGGCACTCAGCCCGATAATCAGTACCGCCACCCCGAGCGTGATCCCCAGGGTGGAAATAACGGAAATCAGCGAGACCATTCCCGCCCGTTTCCGCCCTTTGCTGAAACGCAGCGCAGTCAGTAATGACAGCGGTAGTGCATTCATAGCGCCGTCTCCGGCTGTGCATTCAGAATACCGTCGCGCATTTCCATCTGCCGCCCCATTTTCGCCGCCAGGGCGAGGTCATGGGTAACCACCAGGAAGGCAGTGCCGAGGGTTTTATTCAGTTCGGATAACAAATCAAAAATGCTCTGCGCATTGCGCTGATCCAGGTTACCGGTTGGTTCATCCGCCAGAACCAGTGACGGTTTATTCACCAGCGCACGGGCAATCGCCACCCGCTGACGCTCCCCGCCGGAGAGCTCAGACGGACGATGATGAGCGCGCGCGGCCACACCGACCCGCTCCAGCATCTCCCCCGCCTGTGCCAGTGCTTTATCCCGCGCCATACCGCCGATCAGCAGCGGCATCGCCACGTTTTCCGCCGCCGTGAAGTCCGGCAGAAGATGGTGGAACTGATAGATAAAGCCCATTTCCTGATTACGCAGCGCCGACAGAGCGTTCTGGCTCATGGCGGAAAGTGCCGTGCCGTTAAAAATCACCTCACCGGAGGTCGGGGAATCCAGCCCGCCGAGCAGATGCAGCAGCGTACTTTTCCCTGAACCGGAACTGCCGACAATCGCCAGCATATCCCCGCGCCGGAGTTCAAAATTAACCTGTTTCAGGACATCAGTTTCCACTGTGCCCTCATGATAGGATTTGCATAACTGACGACATGCCAGTAATAACTCACTCATAACGTAAAGCCTCCGCGGGTTGTACCGCTGCCGCCCGCCACGCAGGCCAGAGTGTGGATAATAAAGAGATAAGCATGGCAGCCGCGCCGATAGTGATGACGCGCAGCGGCTCAATGACCGTCGGCAGCGCGATTCCTTTCGGGATCAGCCCCAGCAGCGGCATCAGAATATTCAGTTGTGACGATAGCAGTGTGCCCAGCAGAACGCCGATCACCGAGCCGAGGATCCCTGCCCCCGCGCCCTGAATCATAAAGATCAGCATAATTTTGCCGCGTGTCATTCCCAGGGTTTTCAGGATGGCCACTTCGGTCTGTTTTTCCATCACCAGCAAGGCCAGTGAGGTAATGATATTAAACGCGGCCACGGCGATAATCAGGCTGAGCAGCAGCCCCATCATATTTTTCTCCATGCGCACAGCCTGGAAAAACTCACCTTTCTGCACGCGCCAGTCTGTCCAGACCAGCCCTTCCGGCAATGTCTGCTGACTGAGGCTGTCCACCTGTAACGGCTGTGACAGATAGAGACGCCAGCCGGTAATATTACCCGCCGGATAGCGCATCAGACGCGCCGCATCCTCCTGGTTCATCAGCACCTGGGTGTTATCGGATTCACTACCGGAGGAGAAAAAGCCCGCCACGGTGAACAGGCGCTGGCTCGGGATGCGTCCCATCGGCGTCAACTGCGACACATTCGGCACCAGGATACGGACACTATCCCCGCGTTTAAGCCCCATGCGTTTCGCCACACCTTCGCCGACCACCACATGATACTGACCTGCCGCCAGCTCAGACGGCCGGGTATTCACCAGATAATTCATCAGCGGTTCATCCCCCAGCGGATCAATTCCGGTCACGGAGGCGATCCCCACATTGCCGGTGCTCTGCAATACCACATCACCGGTGACAATCGGGGCGGTTTTTACCACATCACGCAGCCCGGCGAGTTGTGAGACCGGATGCGTCTGCGGATCCAGCACGCCGTTTCCGGTGGTGATTACCGCCTGCGGCATAAAATCGAGGATACTCTGCTGCAATGAGCGTTCAAAACCGTTCATCACGGATGTCACGGTGATAAGTGCTGTCACCCCCAGCGTGATGCCGATGGCGGAAAGCAGCGAGACAAAACGGGCAAAGCGATCCGTGCCGCGTCCCCGCATGTAACGCAGACCGATTAAAAATGAGACAGACTGAAACATGAAATCTGAACGCCCCTGTTGCCAAAGCGAAGTGTTCAGGGATAATAAAGGCTCCGGTTGATGAATGGAACCACTCCCGCCCGTTTGCGGCAGTTTTTTTTCATTGACGGTCAGCGTGTTGCCGGTATCAGACCACCTCCGGACCAGCAGCGCGGCGGCCTTTTATTGCCCGGACAAGCCACTCCGGTATGGCAGAACCTTGTTACCTGACAGAAACACGCAGCCCGATGGAAAACCGAATGTCGCTGAAAACACGCTATGAACTCCCGGCCCGTGCCGCAGACACCCGCCAGCTCGGTGAAATGACCGGTGCAGCCTGTGCGGTGGAAACCGCGTCGATAATTGAACAACACGACGGCCCCGTTATCCTGGTGACCCGCGATATGCAGAATGCCCTGCGGCTGCGGGATGAAATCCGCCAGTTTACCGCACTCCCGGCAGAAACCCTTGCCGACTGGGAAACCCTGCCGTATGACAGTTTTTCGCCGCACCAGGAGATTATCTCCAACCGGTTATCCACGTTATACCGTCTGCCGACCCTGGAAAAAGGCGCACTGATTCTGCCGGTCAATACACTGATGCAGAAAGTGTGTCCGCCTGAATTTCTCACCAGTCATGCGCTGGTGATGGCCAAAGGGGAAAAGCTGTCGCGGGATAAGCTGCGTGAAGAGCTGGTTCAGGGCGGTTACCGTAGTGTCGAACAAGTACTGGAGCACGGCGAGTTCGCCATTCGCGGCGCATTGCTGGATCTGTTTCCGATGGGCAGTGAACTGCCGTTCCGGATTGATTTCTTTGATGATGAAATCGACAGCCTGCGCACCTTTGATGTCGACACCCAGCGCACCCTCGATGAAGTGAATGCGATCAATCTTCTGCCTGCTCACGAATTCCCGACGGATAAAGATGCTATCGAGCTGTTCCGCAGTCAGTGGCGGGAAACCTTTGAGGTGCGCCGCGACCCGGAGCATGTTTATCAGCAGGTCAGCAAAGGTACCCTGCCCGCCGGTATCGAGTACTGGCAGCCGCTGTTTTTCACCGCACCGCTGGTACCGCTGTTTGACTATCTGCCGGATAACACCCTGCTGGTGACCCGGGATTTACAGGAATCCGCCGACCGCTTCCGCCGTGATGTGCAACAGCGTTTTGAGAGCCGGGGTGTGGATCCGATGCGCCCGTTACTGCCGCCGTCACAGCTGTGGCTGACACCGGAAGAACTCAATCAGCAGATGAAAACGCTGCCGCGTGTGCAGCTCAATAATGACAAACTGCCACGCAAAGCCGCCAATACCAACCTCGGCTATACCGCTCTGCCGGATCTGAAAGTCAATCCGCAGCTGAAATCCCCGCTTGACCCGCTGCGCCGCTTCCTGGAAAGCACAGAGGCTGCCGTGATTTTCTCGGTGGAAAGTGAGGGACGGCGCGAAAGCGTGCAGGAACTGCTGGCGCGCATCAAAATCAAACCGGCGGAAATCCGCAGTCTGCCGGATGCAACCGTGCCGGGTATTTATGTCATGATCGGTGCCGCTGAGCACGGCTTTGTTGATAACGACCGTCAGCGCGTCCTGATCTGCGAAAGCGATATGCTGGGTGAGCGAGTGGTGCGCCGCCGCCAGGACATCCGCCGCACAATTAACACCGACACCCTGATCCGCAACCTCGCGGAACTGCGCCCCGGTCAGCCGGTAGTGCATCTGGAGCACGGGGTCGGCCGCTATCAGGGATTAACCACCCTGGAGGCCGGGGGGATCAAGGCAGAATACCTGATCCTCACCTACGCCGGGGAAGACAAACTGTATGTCCCGGTGTCATCGCTGCATCTGATCAGCCGCTATGCCGGAGGGGCAGATGAAAGCGCCCCGCTGCATAAACTCGGCGGTGAAGCCTGGAGCAAAGCACGTCAGAAAGCAGCGGAAAAAGTCCGCGATGTGGCGGCACAGTTACTGGATATTTATGCACAGCGGGCCGTCAAACCCGGCTTTGCCTTTAAACATGATCGCGAACAGTACCGCGAGTTTTGCCAGTCTTTCCCGTTTGAAACCACTCCGGATCAGGAGCAGGCTATTAATGCCGTGCTGAGCGATATGTGTCAGCCGGTGGCGATGGACCGGCTGGTGTGCGGTGATGTCGGTTTCGGTAAAACCGAGGTCGCAATGCGGGCGGCCTTCCTCGCCGTCCATAACCACAAGCAGGTTGCTGTGCTGGTGCCGACCACTCTGCTCGCGCAGCAGCATTATGATAACTTCCGTGACCGTTTCGCCAACTGGCCGGTGCGGATTGAAGTCCTCTCCCGTTTCCGCAGCGCCAAAGAGCAGCAGCAGGTGCTGGATGATACCAGAGAAGGAAAAGTGGATATCATTATCGGCACACATAAGCTGTTGCAGAGCGATGTGCACTGGCATGATCTCGGCCTGCTGGTGGTGGACGAAGAGCACCGCTTTGGTGTCCGCCATAAAGAGCGCATCAAGGCAATGCGCGCCAATGTGGATATCCTGACACTCACCGCCACCCCGATTCCGCGTACCCTGAATATGGCGATGAGCGGCATGCGGGACCTTTCTATTATCGCCACCCCGCCGGCAAGACGGCTGGCGGTGAAAACCTTTGTCCGTCAGTATGATGAGCTGGTGGTACGGGAGGCGATTCTGCGTGAGGTACTGCGCGGCGGCCAGGTCTATTATCTCTACAATGATGTGGAGAATATTGAAAAAGCCCGCAACCGTATTGCGGAACTGGTACCGGAAGCCCGTGTGGCAGTCGGCCACGGACAGATGCGTGAGCGCGAGCTGGAACGTGTCATGACCGATTTCCACCATCAGCGTTTTAATGTGCTGGTATGTACCACGATTATTGAAACCGGTATCGATATTCCCAGCGCCAATACCATTATCATCGAACGGGCCGATCATTTCGGGCTGGCACAGCTGCATCAGCTGCGCGGCCGCGTCGGGCGTTCACACCATCAGGCCTATGCTTATCTGCTGACGCCACACCCGAAAGCCATGACCACCGATGCCCATAAACGTCTGGAAGCAATCGCTTCTCTGGAAGATTTAGGAGCCGGATTTGCCCTCGCTACTCATGACCTGGAAATCCGTGGTGCGGGTGAACTGCTGGGCGAAGACCAGAGCGGCCAGATGGCCAGCGTCGGTTTTACCCTCTATATGGAAATGCTGGAAAGTGCAGTCGATTCCCTGAAAAGCGGTAAAGAGCCGTCACTGGAAGATCTCACCCAGAGCCAGACCGAAGTGGAGCTGCGAATGCCGGCCCTGCTGCCGGAAGATTATCTGCCGGATGTAAACATGCGCCTCTCCTTCTACAAACGGATTGCCAGCGCGCGCAGCGATACCGAACTGACCGAGCTGAAAATTGAGCTGATTGACCGCTTCGGTCTGCTGCCGGATGCCGGTCGTCACCTGCTGGCGGCAGCGGGTCTGCGCCTGCAGGCACAGGACCTGGGGATCCGCCGGATTGAGGCGCAGGAGAAAGGCGGTTTTGTTGAGTTCAGTGAGAAAAACCATGTCGACCCGGCGTATCTTATCGGGCTTTTGCAAAATAACCCGAAACAGTACCGGCTGGACGGCCCGTCAAAACTGAAATTTATCTGTGACCTGACCGACCGCACCAAACGCATTGAGTTTATCGCGGATTTACTGACTGCATTTGCCGCTCATCCGGTATAACGTACAACATCCTCTCTGTCAGGTGCCGGTTTCGGCCGGTACCTTAAAAATGAATAAAAATCCATTTATTGTGAATATTAATTTGCAAGGTGATTATTAGTTCGGTTAGTATTTACCAAAATATAATGACAACAACAGGGTAAATACTATGGATCGTCGTTCGTTTCTGAAATCAACAGGGATCGCGCTCGGCGGATTAACCGCCGCCTCTCTGGTCACCACCGGTCAGGCCGCCACCGGTACTGTCTCACCCGCTGCCAAAGCAGCGCCGCTCAGCGCGGAAAATCCGCTGCTGCTGAACTTCAATGAAAACTCACTGGGGATGTCTCCGAAAGCCCGTCAGGCGATTATTGACGCTCTTCCCGGCGCATTCCGCTATCCGGATGCTGCCCGCGAAGCGCTGATTGAGCAGATTGCCGCGCATTTCTCACTGACACCGGAACACATCAGCCTCGGAAATGGTTCCTCAGAAACCATTCAGGCGGCTGTGCAGATGCTGGTGGCGGATGCACAGAAAAAACAGCAGCCGGTGCAACTGATTGTGCCGGATCCGACATTCAATTATGCCGAACTGTATGCTGAGCCGCTGGGCGTCAATATTGTCAAAGTGCCGCTGAAAGCCGATCTCTCTTTCGACCTCACAGCCATGCAGGCGATCGCCGATAACTTTGCCGGTCATTCCGTTATCTATATCTGTAACCCGAATAACCCGACCGCTATGATCACCCCAGCATCACAACTCGCACAGTGGGTAAACCAGGCACCGCCGCAGCAGAATTTTATTATTGATGAGGCATATGCGGAATTTGTGTCTGATCCGCAATTTAAAAGTGCGGTTGAATGGGTGGCTGCCGGAAAATCCAATATTATCGTGACACGCACTTTCTCGAAAATATTTGCCCTGGCCGGGCTTCGTGTCGGTTACGGTATTTCCGTACCGGCAGTAACGGAACAGGTAAATATTTTCAATTCTATCGATAATACTAATATAGCAGGTGCAGTTTCCGCACTGGCATCCCTGAATGATAAACCGTTTATTGATTACAGCCGCCATTCAACGGATGTTTCACGGGAAATTGTGGTTGCCGCACTGAAGGAATTAAATCTGCCTTATGCGCCCTCACAGGCTAATTTCATCTTCCATAAGGTGACCGGAGATGTAAAAACCTATCAGCAGCGGATGAAAGAAAACCATATAATGGTCGGCCGTGAATTTCCGCCGGTAACCGGCTGGAGCCGCCTGACATTAGGCACGCCGGAAGAGATGCAGCAATTTGTGGCGGTATTAAAGCAGTTTCGTCAGAAGGGCTGGGTTTAATTTCCGGTTACATTAAATAAAAAACGTGGTGAATACCGGTTTATGACATAAACCGGTATTCTTATTTTTTGTCTGTAACACACTTTATTTTACTGTATTCAGCCCGGGTAAAATGATCAGCCGCCCGGTATTATCCACCGGCATGACATCACCCGGATTATAATTGATTCTGACCTTACCGACGGTGTCATTGATTCTATACACCACATCATAGCCGACAATCCGGTGCTCATAGGTGTATGCCGTCGTACAGGAGCGGTATGTCGGGCCACCGTACACCTTCGGTGCATGCAGCAGGGTTTCATACAGCAGATACGGGGTGCAGACCTGCTCAGTCGGGTGGACGATATCCAGGAGTTCACGCTTGTACGGACCCGGCATGGTTGTCAGGTCACAGTATTCATGGCGTACCGGCACCGTTGCCATGATAGGTTCGGATGAGAGAACCTCAGCAACAGCGGGATGTTTATTCTTTGTCACAGCAAAAGAAATGATTACCGCAAAAATAACAAACAGAAGCACAAGCCCTGTGAATGTTATTCGTGATAATGGTTTTCGTTCATTTTTATTCATTGTCAAATTATATAAATATCCAGCGGTAATAATTGGGATTATTCCTATCAAACCCGGTTTTATTTTTAACGATTAATCTTACCGGACTATATTCCCACAGCACCGCTAAATAAAAGTTAAATAATAATGATGAAACAATAATTCTGTCCCTGTAATTTATTAATTCAACCTGACTGTGTGTGTACTGACAACGATCAACAATAATTAATAAAGAGCAGTATCTGCCTTATTTTGTTCATTACCACCGGAATTATCTGTTAGTGATGATACTGAACTCCTGTTAAATAATGCATTTTCCGGCTTTATATCAAATCTGTACAATGTATATTTCCCTGTTCTGAGCAGGGTTTATTATTATAAAAAATGACGCCCGGAAGCGTCATTTTTGGGGAAGATCAATTAATGTAATTTCAGCCGCGGACGGATAATCCGGTTTATACCGCCAACCAGCATCATCAGCCCGGTTTTAATATAACCGTGCAGCGCAATCTGATGCATACGATACAGAGAAATATACATCACACGGGCAATACGCCCTTCAATCATCATATTCCCGCGCATCAGGTTACCCATCAGGCTCCCGACCGTACTGAACCGGGAGAGGGAAACCAGTGAGCCGTGATCTTTAAACACATAATCCTTCAGCGGCTTATCATTGAGTACCGCAAGGATGTTGTGATAGCAGCGGGTCGCCATCTGATGTGCTGACTGCGCGCGCGGCGGAACAAATCCGCCCTCTTTTTTCGGGCAGGATGAGCAGTCACCGATAGCGAAAATTGCGTCATCACGGGTGGTCTGGAGTGTTGGTTTGACCACCAGCTGATTAATACGGTTGGTTTCCAGCCCGCCAATCTCTTTCAGGAAATCAGGCGCTTTGATACCTGCCGCCCAGACCATCAGGCTCGCCGTGATATGCTCGCCGTCTTTGGTGTTCAGGCCGGATTCGTCGGCGCTGGTGACCATGGTCTGCGTCATCACACGCACACCCAGTTTGGTGAGCTCCTGGTGAGCGGCACCGGCAATTTTCGGCGGCAGAGCAGGCAGAATACGCTCACCCGCCTCCACCAGCGTCACATTCAGTGCATCGGTATTCAGGCCTTTAAAACCGTAGCTGTGAAGCTGCTCAACGGCATTATACAGTTCTGCTGACAGTTCCACTCCGGTCGCCCCGCCGCCGACAATCGCGATATTCACTTTGTCGCCTTCGCCGTGGCTGGCGGAGTATTTCAGGAACAGGTTCAGCATCTCATTATGGAAGCGGTTTGCCTGTGACGGGCTGTCGAGGAAGATGCAGTTTTCTTTGATCCCCGGTGTACCGAAATCGTTGGAGGTACTGCCCAGCGCCATCACCAGAATGTCATAATCCAGCTCACGCTCCGGTACCAGCAGGTCACCGTTGTTATCACGGATTTCTGCCAGGGTGATATTTTTACTGTCGCGATCCAGTCCGGTCATTGAACCCAGCTGGAAATTGAAATAGTGATTGCGGGCATGCGCCAGGTAGCTCAGGGCATCCACGCCGTCATCCAGAGAACCGGTCGCCACTTCGTGTAACAGCGGTTTCCACAGGTGGCTGCTGTTGCGATCGACCAGAGTGATTTCCGCTTTTTTCTTCTTACCTAATTTGTGGCCGAGTTGCGTTGCCAGTTCCAGCCCGCCTGCGCCACCGCCGATAATCACAATCTTCGTATTCGGTGTAGTCATAACATCCTCTGAAAAATAATCTAACGTTATCTCAGGGCTCTTCAGGAAAAACAGTGAGATAACATCAGATAAAACTGAATCGTGTCACACCATGGTATACCACAACAGGTAATTTGGTCATACCATATTTGATCATAATCAAATTCTGGGTAATCCGGCGGAAAAATGCAAACATTATTTTAAATTTAACAAAACTATTTTACTTTTGGTTTACCTCTGATGCTTTCTTTAATCACCGGATTAACTTTTCGTGACAGCAGATGAAAAAAGCCTGTTATCTTGCTGATTCAGCACCAGAAAGTTATTGATGTAACGCAATGACCGGAAAGATACGTAAGAGAAAGATCACAGGAGAGACAGATTTGAGACGGGAATCGCTTCAGTTGCGGGGGAAAAAAATACCGCGCCTTCAGCAGGCGCGGCTGTTTTACCGAGAGGCGGTGATATCAGGCTTTTTTAAACGCGGTTTTAAACCCTTTGATTTCCTGCAGATGACGGGACAGATCCTTAAACTTGTGGGTCTGTTCTTCATCCCAGATAACCTGATAGTACGGTGACAGCGTGTCATGCGCACGCTGGTTATCCAGCGCCTCATCATTGCGGGACAGCAGCACCAGACAGTTCTGCCGGTTCAGTTCGCGGAAATCCGAGATACACTTGGTCATGATATCCAGATACTCTTCCGGGCGGTCGATTTTGCCTTCCATATTTTCATACGGGAACAGGTTAGGGTTCACCATCACCTGGCGGATCCCGCACAGATATCCGACACGCTCAGCCCAGAAGCCCCCCAGACCCACGCCCAGCACAATGGCCGGTCCTTCGCTCTGTTTTACCGCTTTATCCACTTCAGTCAGCAGATATTTCATGTCATAACGCGGATGAAGCGTGCTATAACTGATAAAACGGACATCCGGATCCGCAAATTTCAGCTGCATCACTTTTTCATGATTGCCCGGGCTGGTTGAATCAAATCCATGAAGATAAATAATCATGCTCGCTCCTGCCATTGTTCGTGTAATACGGATAGGGTTTTGTTCGCCTGCTGCCAGCGCTCACTGCGCTGCAGTTCAGCCAGATCATAACCTTTACTCCGATGATACAACTTATCAATACGTTGTGCCGTGATAACCGGCAAATTATCAAGGATAGTCACAGCACCTTTACGGTTATTACAAACCAGGATCATATCGCAGCCCGCGTCGAGAGATGCCTGACCACGCTCCGCATAGCCGCCCATCACCGCCGCCCCTTCCATTGACAGGTCATCAGAGAAAATAACCCCGTCAAACCCGAGTTGCTGACGCAGCACCGATTTCAGCCAGTAGGATGAACCGCTCGCCGGGCGATCATCAATCTGTGTGTAAATCACATGTGCGGGCATCACAGCATCAAGCAGACCGCGCTGGATAAACTCACGGAAAATTGCCATGTCTTTGCCGCGGATCACCGCCGGGTCGCGCTCATCACGCGGCGTTTCCTTGTGGGAATCCGCACTGACCGCGCCGTGTCCCGGGAAATGTTTACCGGTACTCGACATCCCGGCGCTGCGCATACCGCGCACAAAGCGTTCCGCCATCTGCGCCGCAATGTCGCCGTCTTCATGGAACGCGCGTGAGCCGATAGCCGCACTGCCGTGCCCCAGATCCAGCACCGGCGCGAAACTGATATCAATATCCATGGCGATCATTTCCGCCGCCATCAGCCAGCCTGCATCTTCCGCCAGCGCAGAACCGGTGAGCAGGTCATTAAACTGTGCAAAAGACTGTGCCGCCGGCAGGCGGGTAAAGCCGTCTTTAAACCGCTGGACGCGGCCGCCTTCCTGGTCAACCGCAATCACAACCCGGTTGTCGCGGGTGGCTTCACGGATCTGCCGCGTCAGTTCCCGCAGCTGTGCCGTGTCATGGAAATTACGGGTAAAGAGAATCACTCCCCCGACTGAAGGGTGGCGCAGGATCTCGCGCTCTTCGCTGTCCAGCTCATACCCTTCAACATCTAACATTACAGGACCCATGGTGAAACCTCGTTGTATTTACCTGAGCCCGGCGGCGGCTTTCAGCGCGGCCGGGTATTGCAGAAACTGCGGGTCGCCGGTTTGTCCCCAGCGGCTCTCGAACCACATAACCATCATATAATCTGCCCGTGCCTGCCAGCGGCAGGTCTGCGCCAGTACGCGCTGCGGACAGTGATAAGCAGAATAATAACGCAGAAAAGTGTGAATTAACGTCAGTGACCAGTGATTGGCACGAAAAAGTGTGGCGAGAGACAGACCGATATCGGTATCAGCAGCATATTCCCAGTCAATCAGATGCAGTTCCCCTGCCGCCGTCACAATGTTGCCGGGGTGGATATCCATATGTGCAGGCGCCAGTTTCAGCGGCTGAGGCTCTGCTTCGCGCATAAAGTGACGATGAATACGCAACAGCTGCGGGGTGCGGCGGCGTTTGTCGGTCAGGTGAAAGTGGCGGTCTGCCTGCGCTTTGAGCGGCAGACGATACCCGGTAAGCGGCTGATTATGCAGATTGCTGACCAGCGCCGCCAGCTGCGGAATAAAATCCGGTTGCTGTATCCGTTCCGGCGGCAGTGTTTCACCCTCCACCCGGTACAAAAGCAGCCAGCCGTGGCTGAACCCGGCCACGCGCGGAGCAAGACCGCTGTCACGCAGCCGGTGCAGGATACGCGCCTCTTTCTGACGGCTGATACCGATATCCGCACTGTGCACGGTCTGTGCTCTGCCAATCAGAGCTACACCTTTTTGTTCAATACTGACACTTTCCCGCGTCAGCCCGTTCAGCGGACGGATTGTCCAGCCGGCGGCAGGCAGTGCGGGAAAGTGTTCAGCGAGGCATAACAGTAACGCGCGGTTACTGCTCAAGCACCGCGCCCTTACCGGACCAGATGATTTCACCGCTGCTGACAGACATCAGTTGCATCTCCATCTGACGGGCATCACGGGTACCGGTCACCACGCTGTACAGCACATAGTCGGCATTCAGATAACGCGCCAGACCGATAGCTTTGCTGCGCAGGGTCAGTGTATCGTTATCACCCATACCCAGCACCGACATGGCACTGCTGACCGCACCGGCCGGGATCACATTCAGTACCCCGGTTTTTCCGATGGTATTCATCAGCGCACCGGTCGCAACGCTGGTCTGCAGGCTGCTGTTGGTTTTATTACCGACTTTATTCACCAGCAGCGTACTGCCCTGATTCACGCCATCGCTGTGAACCATCTGATTCACCAGCGGTGTAATACTCTGTTCCCACTCGATTTTTTTCATTTTCGGCGGAACCGGTACCGTATCCGGCGGCGGCAGCGGCAGTGGCGGCGGCGTGGTATCCGGCGGTGGTGTTACAGTACCCACCGGTACCGGGGGTGTTACCGGTGCCGTTGAAGGGCACCCGGCCAGCAGCCAGACTGACGCTATCACACATAAAAGACGTTTCATCACCGTTCTCCTGTCAGCCGGTTATTTCGCCAGCATCGGCCCCAGATGATGGCCGCCGACCAGATGCATATGAATATGGAACACTTCCTGTCCGCCGTGGCGGTTACAGTTCATGATCAGGCGGTAGCCGTCATCCGCAATACCTTCCTGCTGTGCGATTTTGGCCGCGACCGTGATCATATGACCCAGAACCTGTTCATCTTCCGGCGTAACATCATTCACAGTAGGAATAAGATGGTTGGGAATAATCAGAATATGTGTCGGTGCCTGCGGGGAAATATCCCGGAACGCCGTCACGCAGTCATCCTGATAGACGATATCAGACGGAATTTCACGACGAATAATTTTACTGAAAATAGTTTCTTCGGCCATAACCTGCTCCTGTAATTAATCAGCCTGACAGATGTGTGCGGATTTACCGGACAGACACCTGAAACAGACGGCAGAAATTGTCAGTGGTGATCTCAGCAAGCGCCTCAACGCTCACCCCTTTTAATACAGCCATATACTCCGCCACATCGCGCACATACGCGGGCTGGTTCTCTTTGCCGCGAAACGGTACCGGGGCCAGATACGGCGAATCGGTTTCCACCAGAATGCGATCCAGCGGGACAATGCGGGCGGCTTCGCGGATCTGCTCCGCATTGCGGAACGTCACGATGCCGGAAAAGGAGATATAAAAACCTTCATCCAGCAGCGCTGATGCCGTCTCTTTGTCTTCGGTAAAGCAGTGTAACACGCCGCCGCACTCCCCGGCCTGTTCTTCGCGGATAATCGCCAGGGTATCCTCACGGGCATCCCGGGTGTGCACAATCACCGGTTTATTCAGCTCACGTCCGATACGGATATGCTCGCGGAAAACCTCACGCTGAAGCGCAGCATTCTCTTTCTGATAGTAGTAATCCAGCCCGGTTTCGCCGAGGGCCACCACCCGTTTATCCGCCGCCAGTTCACGCAGCTGTGTGAAATCATACGGCTCATCCAGATTCAGCGGATGAATACCACAGGAAAAGGCCACATCCGGGCGCTCACCAATCAGCTCGCGCATTTTTGTGTAACCCGGCAGGGTTGTCGCCACCGCCAGTGCGTATTTCACATCTCGCTGCGCGGCCTTTTGCATAACATCATCCACACTTTCATGCTTTTTTTCATAATCAAGGCAATCGAGGTGGCAGTGGGAATCTACTAAAAACATAATTAACTCATTATTTTAAATTAGGTGATGCAGAAAACAGGGTTTCCTGGTGTAACAATTGTTCTGTCAGCAGCAGTTCCTGATTCACGCCGGTGATGGTCATCAGCCGGTGGCGGCAGGTCAGCCAGCTTTCCGCTGCATTCAGTAAGTGTGCGCTGCTGTAATGCGCTGCCAGTTGTGCAATAAGAACAGACTGGTCCTGATTCAGACAGGCAGGTGCCATATTCTGCTGATATTTTACCGCATCCATAAACAGGGTGGTCAGCCAACTGATGCGCTTTTCCGCATCCTGATGATTCAGTTCAGATAACAGCGACAGAAAATCCCCGCTGCGCACGGATTCTGCCAGCCGGGTAAACAGATTCAGCCGGTTCTGCCAGTCAGCGGTGGTCAGCAGTGACAGTGCCGCCGCCGGGGCATTGTGGCAAAGATTCAGCGCAGTCTGCCGCGACACCGCATCAGACTGCGGATGCCCGCGTTGCAGCCACTGTAAACCGGTCTCCGCTGACGGTGGTGCCAGATGATAAGCAAAACAGCGGCTGCGCAGTGTCGGCAGCAGCTGCTCCGTTCCCTGGCTTTGCAACACAAACCAGGTATTCTCTGTCGGCTCTTCCAGGGTTTTCAGTAAGGCGTTGGCGGCTGCTTCGGTCAGCAGTTCCGCCTGCGGAATATGCACCAGTTTGGCACCACTCTGCTGGGCGTGCTCATACAATTTTTCTGTCACGGCTCTCACGGCATCAATCCCGATAGCGGATTTGCCTTTTTCCGGCTGCAGCAGATAAAAATCCGGATGGGTGCCGGCCAGCATCAGTTTACAGCTGTGGCACTCCCCGCAGCTTTTGATGCCCTGCGGCTGCTGACACATCCGCAGCCGTGTCAGGGCATAGGCCAGCTCATCAGTGCCGGTACCGGGGATGCCGTACAGCAGCAGAGCATGATGACCCTGACCGGACATCCACGCGGTTGCCAGCTGGCGGTAAACAGGATTAAGCCACGGATACCAGTTCATTACGCCTCTTCCTGCTGTGCCAGCCAGTTCAGTACGGCAGTGCGGATCGATTGATGGACGTTATCCATTGATTGCGAAGCATCAACGGTCACAATGCGCGGATCGGATTCAGCCAGCTCCAGATAACGGGCCCGGGTGCGGCGGAAGAAATCCAGTGATTCCTGTTCGATTCTGTCCAGCTCGCCCCGGCTGCGGGCACGCGCCAGGCCGGTTTCCGGCGGCAGATCGAGATACAGGGTGAAATCAGGATAAAAATCCCCCAGTACGGTATCACGCAGTGACTCCATCAGTTTGCGATCGATACCGCGTCCGCCGCCCTGATAGGCCTGAGAGGAGAGATCATGACGGTCGCCGATCACCCATTGTCCGCGCGCCAGTGCCGGTTTGATAACATTATCCACCAGCTGAATACGCGCGGCATATAACATCAGTACTTCCGCTTTATCAGTAACCGTTTCGCCGTCGATTCCGTCTTTAATCAGGGTGCGCAGCTTTTCTGCCAGCGGTGTGCCGCCCGGCTCACGGGTATAGACCAGGTCAGTGATGCCGTTTTCACGCAACGTATCAACAATCACCTGACGTGCCGTGGTTTTTCCGGCACCTTCAAGCCCTTCAATTACAATAAATTTGCCTGTCATTGTTTTTTTAATCCGTTACGGTAATCCGCAACCGCCCGGTTGTGATCCCGCAGATTCGTGGTAAATACATGTCCGCCTTTGCCGTCCGCGACAAAGTAAAGGTAACCCGTGGTGTCCGGTTTGGCTGCCGCATCCAGCGAGGCACTGCCCGGCATGGCGATAGGTGTCGGCGGCATGCCGTCAATCTGATACGTATTATACGGCGTTACCCGCACCAGGTCGCTGCGGTAAATCGTGCCCTGATAACGCTCACCCATGCCGTAAATTACCGTCGGGTCGGTTTGCAGGCGCATTTTCAGTTTCAGCCGGTTCATAAAGACCGACGCCACTTTTTTACGTTCACCGTCCACGCCGGTCTCTTTTTCAATCAGCGAGGCCATAATCAGCATTTCATACGGATCCGCATACGGTAAGTCGGTATTACGGGTCTTCCAGGCTGCCGCGAGTTTGGTTTCCATCTGCTGATGTGCCCGCTTCAGGATTTGCGTGTCTTCTGTTCCGGCTGTATAGAGATAGGTATCCGGGTAGAAACGCCCTTCCAGGTGGCTGCCGGCCGGCAGGCCGAGCATTTCTGTCAGTTTATCTGCCGGTAAATCCGCGAGGGTCTGTTTCAGGTAAGGGGCTTCTGACAAGATTTTCTGCCAGTCCGCTAATTTACTGCCCTCAACAAAACGGATACTAAATTGTGCCTCTTTACCGCTGACAAACAGTTGCAGCATGCTTTTGACCGTCATATCCGGCGTCAGTCGGTAAGTACCGGCTTTGATTTTTGCCAGATCCGGCTCCAGTTGCAGCAGCCAGTCATAATTGTGTGATTCCGGGATAATCCCGCTTTCCGCCAGTTTTTTCTCCAGCGCCACACGACCGGTGCCCGGCGGAATGGTGAAAATGGTTTCTTCAGTGACAGAAATTTTTTGTCCGGAAAATGCGTTCACCTGATGATAAAGCCAGTACGCCACGCCGCCCGCAACTGCGAGCAGCACCAAAAATGTCACAAGGAAAATCCGTGTTTTTTTCATCAGTCATTAACTCTGTTAATTCAGGGTATTGCTGCCGGACAGTGCGGCAAAAGCCAGGTAAAGAGCGAGCGGGAGGTATAATGCCAGTGATGACGGGCATCCGCGCGGATATCATTGACCGGCATGACCGGCATCAGCGCGTTGCACATAATCACTTCATCCGCTTTTGCCAGCACCTGCGGAAAACGTTCGGTTTTATAACAGCGGTAACGGCTGCCTTTCAGCACATCCATGATATGCGCGCGCATCACACCGGCCACACCACATTTGCTCAGTGACGGGGTAAACACATCATCGCCGCAGCGCCAGAACAGATTGGCGCTGCAGCCTTCGGTCAGAAGGCCGTCAGTATCACAGACAATGGCTTCATCGGCCTGCTGTTCTGCCGTATAACGGCGGATCAGCACCTGCTCCAGCCGGTTCAGGTGTTTGATACCGGCCAGATACGGATTGACCGACAATGGCACCGGGCTTTTCACCACCGATAACCCGCGCTCCTGCAATACCGGATAGCTTTCCGGATATGCGGAGCGGATCAGGATCACCAGCGGCGGTACATCCGCACGCAGATAACCGCGTCCCTGCTCACCGGCGGAAACAATCACTTTCAGCACACCATCCGCTGTACCCTCTGCGGCCTGCATTATCCACTGGGTCAGCAGCGCGTCATCCGGCGGTGTCAGCCCCAGCCCGGCACAACCGCTGCGGAGCCGGTGCAGGTGACGTGAAAGCAGCGACGGTTTGCTGTTCACAATGCGCATCGTGGTAAAACAGCCGTCACCAAACTGCACACTGCGATCAGAAATCGCGATGGTGTGCTGCGGTACACCATTAACCCAGTAATGCGTCTGTTGTGTCATAGCCAACTCATTGTTTTGACGGTTATTATTTAACCGTCATTCAGTATGCGGACAGACCTGTATAATAGTACAGCTGTGATTTTTGTGCAAAACTGCGATAGCGTCACCCGCCAGGTAAAAAAAAAAGCGCCGTCAGGCGCTTTTTTCTCAGAAAACAGACTCAGATCTTACGGAAAATCAGGGAACCGTTGGTGCCGCCGAAGCCGAAAGAGTTACAGAGTGCGTATTCCATACCTTCCACTTTGCGGGCTTTACCCGGTACAAAGTCGAGTTTGCAGACCGCTTCATCCTGATTATCCAGGTTGATGGTCGGCGGTACAATCTGATCACGCAGTGCCAGAATGGTGAAAATGGATTCCACTGCACCGGCCGCACCCAGCAGGTGACCGGTCATGGATTTGGTGGAACTGACCAGAACGTTGGTTCCTTCACCAAATACCGTTTCAACGGCTTTCGCTTCCGCCACATCACCCGCAGAGGTGGATGTGCCGTGTGCATTGATATAGCCGATGCTGTCAGCAGGAATACCTGCATCCTGAATCGCGTTTGCCATGGCCAGTGCGGCACCGTCACCGTTTTCCGGTGGTGATGTCATGTGATAAGCATCGCTGCTCATCCCGAAACCGACCAGTTCCGCATAGATTTTCGCACCGCGGTTTTTCGCGTGTTCGTACTCTTCCAGCACCAGCATACCGGCACCGTCACCGAGCACAAACCCGTCACGATCTTTATCCCACGGACGGCTTGCGCCCTGAGGATTGTCATTATTGGTGGATAAGGCACGCGCAGCACCGAACCCGGCAACACCTAATGGTGTGCTGGCTTTTTCAGTACCACCGGCAACCATCACATCCGCATCACCGTAAGCGATGATCCGGGCAGCATGACCAATGTTATGCACGCCGGATGTACAGGCAGTGGCAATGGAAATGCTTGGTCCGCGCAGGCCGTACATAATACTTAAATGTCCGGCAACCATATTGATGATAGTTGAGGGAACAAAGAACGGGCTCACTTTACGCGGGCCGCCGGCAGCCAGAGAGCTGCAGTTTTCTTCAATCAGTCCGAGACCACCAATACCAGAACCAATCGCAGCTCCGATACGGGTTGCATTGGCTTCTGTTACTTCGATTCCGGAATCCTCAATTGCCCGGATACCGGCTGCAATACCGTATTGAATGAAGAGATCCATCTTCCGGGCATCTTTGCGCGAAATATTAAAATCTTCGTGATTGAAATCTTTTACCATACCTGCGAATTTGGTCGCATGGTTAGAGGTGTCAAAATGATCAATCAGGCTGATACCACTCTGCCCGGCACACACAGCTTTCCAGGATGAATCGACTGTATTACCGACAGGAGATAACATGCCAAGTCCGGTCACGACTACACGACGCTCAGACACGCTTATCCTCCGGGGGGGAAAATAAAAGAAACAAGGCGGTCGGGTGACCGCCTGGACATGAGGGATGCTTACTTGCCTGCGTTCTCAACGTAGTCAATAGCAGCCTGTACAGTTGTGATTTTTTCTGCTTCTTCGTCTGGGATTTCGATGTCGAACTCTTCTTCCAGAGCCATCACCAGCTCAACTGTGTCAAGAGAATCAGCGCCTAAGTCATCAACGAATGAAGCTTCGTTTTTTACTTCTTCCTCTTTAACACCCAGTTGTTCAACGATGATTTTCTTAACACGTTCTTCGATAGCGCTCATACTATTAAATTTCCTATCAAAACTCGCTATATGCGATGGTTTTCGTAGTTTATAAAATACAGGAAAAGATGCAACCCAATCCCGGCTGGTCTAACCATATAAATACTCACTTTTGCGTGTGTTTACACAAAAACAGCAAATGGTTAGCTCAAACATTAAATCATGTACATGCCACCATTGACATGCAATGTCTCGCCTGTGATGTAAGCCGCTTCATCAGAAGCTAAGAAGGCTACAGCACTGGCAATCTCTTCAGCATCACCCAAACGGTTAGCAGGAACCTGAGATAAAATGCCTGCACGCTGGTCGTCTGTCAATGCACGAGTCATATCGGTTTCGATAAAACCCGGGGCAACGACGTTGACGGTGATGCCGCGCGACGCGACTTCACGGGCGAGTGATTTACTGAAACCAATCAGCCCGGCTTTCGCCGCCGCATAGTTAGCCTGTCCGGCGTTCCCCATCGTTCCGACAACAGAACCGATGGTGATGATGCGCCCGTAACGTTTTTTCATCATGGCGCGCATAACCGCTTTGGACAGACGGAATACGGATGAAAGGTTAGTGTCGAGGATATCCTGCCACTCATCGTCTTTCATACGCATCAGTAAGTTGTCACGTGTGATACCTGCATTATTAACCAAAATATCAATTTCGCCAAACTCAGCGCGAATATTTTCTAATACATGGTCAATGGATGCGCTGTCGGTCACGTTCAGGGCAAGGCCTTTACCCTTTGCGCCTAAGTATTCACTGATAGCAGCCGCACCGCTTTCGCTGGTCGCAGTACCAATCACAGTTGCACCACGTGCTGCTAATTTCTCAGCAATTGCACGGCCGATTCCGCGGCTCGCACCGGTGACAAGGGCAATTTTGCCTTCAAAGCTCATCTCAACCTCAGCGATTTTCAAGTGCTGTTTCCAATGATGACATATCATTGACAGCAGATGATGTTAATGTTTTCACAATACGCTTAGTCAGCCCGGTCAGTACTTTGCCCGGCCCTGCTTCCAGCAGATCTTCAATACCCTGCGCGGCCATAAACTCAACAGTTTCTGTCCAGCGCACCGGATTATAAAGCTGACGGACTAATGCATCACGAATTGCATCGGCGGAAGTCTCTATCTTAACATCAACATTGTTCACAACAGAAAAGATTGGTGTATTAAATGTGATATTTTTTAGCGCAACGGCTAATTTATCAGCAGCCGGCTTCATTAATGCACAATGTGACGGCACACTGACCGACAACGGCAGCGCACGTTTCGCCCCGGCTTCCTTACATAATGCCCCGGCACGCTCAACGGCGTCTTTCTCACCGGCGATAACCACCTGGCCCGGCGAGTTAAAGTTAACCGGTGATACGACCTGACCTTGTGCAGCTTCTTCGCAGGCTCTGGCGATAGCATCATTGTCCAGACCGATGATGGCATACATTGCCCCGGTACCGGCCGGAACGGCTTCCTGCATCAGGCGGCCGCGTAATTCCACCAGTTTGATGGCTTCTTTAAAATCCATCACACCGGCACACACCAGCGCGGAGTATTCCCCCAGGCTATGACCGGCCATCATGGCAGGCATGGCGCCGTTTTTTTCCTGCCAGACACGCCAGATGGCCACAGAGGCCGCCAGCAGTGCAGGCTGGGTCTGCCAGGTTTTATTCAGTTCTTCTTCCGGTCCGTTCTGAACGAGCGCCCATAAATCGTAGCCCAGTTCAGCGGATGCTTCGGCAAAGGTTGCCTCAACGACCGGAAAATTTGCCGCGAGGTCCGCCAGCATACCGACTGACTGAGAACCCTGTCCCGGAAATACCATTGCATATGCAGACATGATTTAGCTTCCTGAAAAATTAAAAACGAATTAATGCAGAACCCCAGGCAAAACCGCCGCCGAAGGCTTCAATCAGAATCAGCTGACCGCGTTTGATGCGCCCGTCACGAACCGCTTCATCGAATGCAGTCGGTACAGAGGCCGCAGAGGTGTTGCCGTGACGATCCAGGGTAACCACTACTTTATCCATGCCCATATTTAATTTTTTTGCAGTGGCACTGATAATGCGCAGGTTTGCCTGATGCGGCACCAGCCAGTCGAGTTCTGATTTATCAATATTGTTCGCCACCAGCGCTTCTTCAACGACGTTGGCTAATTCACGGACCGCCACACGGAACACCTCGTTACCTGCCATTGTCAGGTACGCCGGTTTTTCGCTGTCTTTGCGATCTTTATTCGGTAATGTCAGCAGGTCGCCGTAGCGGCCGTCTGCATGTAAATGGGTGGAGAGAATGCCCGGCTCTTCTGAGGCTTCAACCACAAAAGCACCTGCGCCGTCACCAAACAGGATAACAGTACCGCGATCTGCCGGATCCAGCGTTTTCGCCAGCACATCCGAACCGATCACCAGGGCTTTTTTCGCCATCCCGGTTTTAATGAACTGATCCACCACACTGATGGCATAGCTGAAACCGGCACATGCCGCCGCCACATCAAAAGAGATGCAGCTGTCAATGCCCAGCAGTTTCTGGATTTCACAGGCCGCGCTCGGGAAACCGTGCGTGGAAGAAGTGGTGCCCACAACAATCAGATCGATATCACCGGCAGGAATACCCGCCATATCCAGTGCGTTCAGTGCTGCCTGGTGGCCCATTGTAACAACGGTTTCATCATCACCGGCCAGACGGCGCTCACGGATACCCGTACGAGTAACAATCCACTCATCGGTTGTGTCGACCATTTTTTCCAGATCAGCATTTGTGCGGATTTGTGCAGGAAGATAGCTCCCGGTTCCTAAAATTTTTGTATACATATTAGTTAGTTACTCTTGGGTAATACCATAGCGAGACGGGATGCGATTCGTTCAGGCACCTGCTTTTCAACAGTCTGAACCGCCTGCGTTATGGCAGCGTTGAATGCACTTACATTCGCCGCACCGTGACTCTTAATCACAATGCCGCGTAATCCTAACAGAGAAGCACCGTTATACTGGTCGGGGTTCAGGTGGCTGAAGCGTTTATTCAGCCATTTTGTCACCACTTTCTTCACAAGTTTGTACAGCAGGGATGACGATTTGCCTTCATTTTGTGATTTAAACATAGAAAGGATCACACGAATCACCCCTTCCATGGTTTTCAGGGTAACGTTACCCGCGAAGCCGTCACAGACCAGCACATCGGTTTTACCGGTCAGCAGTTCGTTGCCTTCTGCATAGCCGATATAATTGATGTCCGGTATCGATTTCAGCACAGTGGCTGCTTCGCGGATATTGTCGAGTCCCTTGGTTTCTTCTTCGCCGATGTTCAGTAATGCCACACGCGGATGAGGGATCCCGGCCACATCTTCTGCCATCACCGCGCCCATAACAGCAAACTGCACCAGCATCTCACTGCTGCACTCCGCATTTGCACCCAGATCAAGCAGCACCGTTTTGCCTTTCTTCTGATTCGGCACCACGGTCATCAGTGCAGGACGCTCGATGCCTTCAATCGATTTCAGCATCAGTTTTGCCAGCCCCATCAGCGCCCCGGTGTTTCCGGCACTGACGCACGCCTGTGCCTCCCCCTCTTTCACCAGTTCCAGCGCGATACGCATGGATGTGCCTTTGCTCTGGCGGATAGCCTGAGAAGGTTTGGCATCACCGGCAATCGTCTCATAGGCAGGGATCACCCGCAGACGACTGAGCAGCTCAGCATTCTGGTTTGCAAGCAGAGGAGAAATGGAATCAGGGTGCCCGACCAGCAACAGGGTGAGCTTTGGATTAGATGCCAGTGCCTGCAGCGAGGCAGGCACTGTGACATGGGGGCCGATATCCCCACCCATGGCATCTAACGCGATGGTTAGATTAGTCAAGATATCAACGTGCTTAAAAAGCAGCAGATTACTTGTTGATTACCTTACGACCACGGTAGTAACCATCAGCGGTCACATGGTGGCGCAGATGAGTTTCACCAGAGGTTTTGTCAACAGAAACCAGAGTTGCTGACAGTGCGTCATGAGAGCGACGCATACCACGTTTGGAACGAGTTGGTTTATTTTGTTGTACGGCCATTGACCTTACTCCTTAAGTACTTTTCTTTAAACTGGCTAATGCGGCAAACGGATTTGGCTTTTCTGCTTCCGGAGGAAGCTCACCAAAGACTTTCACCGCGTCGGACACTTCACAGTGTTCAGAATCATGTACCGGAACCACAGGCAGAGAAAGAATTAATTCATCTTCAATCATTGCCAGTAAATCTGTCTCACCAAAATCATTTACGTCAATTGGCTCATACTCTTCCGGTAATGCCTCAGCCTGTTCATCGCTGACAACCGGGCTGAAACAATACGTTGCGCGGACATGAAGCGGGAAGATATTACCACACCGCTGACACTCAAGTGAAACATCAGTTTCTGCTGTTCCCTTAATGACTGTCAGACGCTGCGGGTCGATTTCAAACGTCAAATCAACATCAACATCGCTGTCCACACTGACTACCGATTCGGCTAACCGCGTAACCTGCTCAGGTGCATAGCACCCCCGGTAATCCAGACGCTTCTGCGCGGCGCGCTTTGCATCAATAGTCAGAGGTAATTTTATCTTTTGCATAAGGCGCGCATCTTATATTCGTAAGACGATATAGTCAAAGAAAATATAGACAGCAAAGAGGGCGGTAACCTGCCTTCCCGCTAAAAATACACTCAATAAGCGGCGCATAGTTTAGAATGAGTTTATTCTTTTTACCACGACTTTCGGAATATTTATGATCTCACTGGTTCTCGCCTCCACCTCCCTGTACCGCAAAGCTTTGCTGGAAAAACTCGGCATCCCGTTTGTATCCGCCGCCCCGGGTACGGATGAAACCCCGCACCCGGCAGAAGACGCGCAGTCTCTGGTCATGCGCCTGGCACGCGAAAAAGCCCGTTCATTGACACAGCAGTACCCTGACAGCCTGATTATCGGCTCTGATCAGGTCTGTGTGCTGGACGGGGAAATCACCGGTAAGCCGCATCATTATGATGCCGCCTTTGCACAACTGCGCAAAGCTTCCGGTCAGTGCATCACCTTTTATACCGGGCTGACCCTGTACAACAGCGCCACAGGGGAAGATCACACGATATGTGAACCTTACTATGTGCATTTCCGTACACTGGATGATGAAGAAATCCGTGCCTATCTGCTGGCGGAAACGCCCTATCAGTGTGCCGGAAGCTTTAAATCTGAAGGTTTAGGAATCGCCTTATTTAAAAAACTTCAGGGAGATGACCCTAATACACTGATAGGTTTACCGCTGATCCGTCTGACAGAATTACTGATTCAGGCCGGATACAACCCACTGCGGATCCCCCGCTGACACACGCCGGGGCATCCGATGATTCTGAGGAACTGACATGAAGCTGAAAATGATCGCTGCCGCAACGCTGCTGTTCAGTGCTGCCGGTCTGGCTGCCCCGTCACTGGCGGATAAAACAACCTTTGTTGCCGACTGTACAAAAGGCGCTGTGACCAACCTGAAAAACCCGGATAACCGCAGCAAAGTCCCGGCAGTCTGTGAGTGTGTGTATGACAACTCACTGGCGAAATTCGGCAAAGACGGGCTGGAAAAACTGGATGACCGGGTCCGCAAAGGTCAGGCGCTGACCGAACAGGACTCTCAGGCGATCGGAGAGATTGCACAAAGCTGTACCACAAAGATTATCGGTGTACAGCCGCAGTAACCACAGAATACCTTCTGTATAAGAAAAAACCCGCGTTCTGCGCGGGTTCTTTATTTCTGCTCTCTGCTTATTTTGCCTGTTTCGACCGCAGTACCGTCAGGCAGTGGCGTAGTTTTTCATCCAGCGGTGCCTGAAGGCGCATCGCCTCGCCGGTGGACGGATGGGTAAAGGCAAGTGCCGCCGCATGTAAAAACAGCCGGTTAAGCCCTGTCCCTTTCAGCTGAGCATCAAACTGCGCATCACCGTAACGGTTATCAAAGGCAATAGGATGCCCTGCATGCAGTGTGTGCACACGAATCTGATGTGTGCGCCCGGTGACCGGACTGGCTTTGACCAGCGTGGCAGCCTCAAACCGCTCCTCCACTTTAAAGCGTGTTTCCGATGGCTTGCCTTCCGGGCTGACTTTCACCACGCGCTCGCCGCTCTGGAGAATATTTTTCAGCAGCGGTGCCTGCACCACTTTTACTGAAGATTGCCACTGGCCGCGCACCAGTGCCAGATAATCTTTCTGCATCTGTTTCAGACGCAGCTGCTCATGCAGTGCCCGCAGCGCGGAACGTTTTTTGGCGATCAGCAGAATACCGGAAGTATCGCGGTCAAGCCGGTGCACCAGTTCCAGGAAGCGCGCCTCCGGACGCAGCGCCCGCATTGCCTCAATCACACCGAAACTCAGACCGCTGCCGCCGTGTACCGCCGTACCCGCCGGTTTATTAATCACCAGAATATGATCATCTTCATACAATACGCACTCTGCGAGTGCAGAAACCTTATCCAGTTTCGCCGACACCGGGGCATCGTTTTTCTCAGCCACACGCACCGGCGGGATACGGATGCTGTCCCCGTCCGCGATTTTGTATTCCGGCTTAATCCGGCCTTTATTGACACGCACTTCCCCTTTACGGATGATGCGGTAAATCATGCTCTTCGGCACCCCTTTGAGGCGCGCGAGCAGGAAATTATCAATACGCTGGCCGGCTTCATCGCCGGACACAACAACAAATTGAACTGTCTGATTATCAGTTTTCATGAAACGGGGGGCTATCCTCTGAACCGTTGCTCCGTAAACCGGTATATTTTTCCGGTGAAACAGGCGGCAAATGTGCATCAATGTTTTACGCGGCTATTTTCCCATTTTTTCCGGAAAAAGACCAAGGATTAACGTCATTAACAAATTTCTGCATAATTTTCACCGAAACATGCAATGTCACCTTGCTATAACCACACCGGCAATGGAATAATGCATGCGCCGATTTTGGCAAAACAGATATTTTATCTTTGTCTGACCGATGACAACGCAGCAATGGCGTAAGACGTTATTTCCGGTCAGATAATCAGCGGGCTGCGGGTTGCAGCTTACCGGGCCGGTATCGCGTATAAACGTGATTTTCAGCCGGCAACGGGGATTCAGACAAGACTGAACCTCACCGACACAATTTGCACCTCTATACGATCGACAGCCGGGAGGCTGACGGTGCGGTAAAAGCCACGAGGTCATCGGTTCCGGTAGCAACGAAATTGCCCGCAGCGCACTAATTAAATGAAAAAAATTGAGTAACTTATAATGAAAAGAATGTTAATCAACGCAACTCAGCAGGAAGAGTTGCGTGTTGCCCTTGTCGACGGGCAGCGCTTGTATGATCTGGATATCGAAAGCCCCGGTCACGAACAAAAAAAAGCAAACATCTATAAAGGGAAAATCACCCGTATTGAACCGAGTTTAGAAGCTGCTTTTGTTGACTATGGCGCAGAGCGTCACGGTTTCCTTCCCGTCAAAGAAATTGCCCGCGAGTATTTCCCTGCTAATTACCACGCATCCGGCCGCCCGAATATCAAAGATGTCCTGAGAGAAGGTCAGGAAGTCATTGTTCAGGTGGACAAAGAAGAGCGCGGTAATAAAGGGGCTGCACTCACCACCTTTATCAGCCTGGCCGGCAGCTATCTGGTTCTGATGCCGAATAACCCGCGTGCCGGGGGGATCTCCCGCCGTATCGAAGGGGATGACCGCACCGAGCTGAAAGAAGCCCTGTCTGCCCTGGATATCCCGGACGGAATGGGTCTGATTGTCCGCACCGCCGGTGTCGGTAAATCAGCCGATGCCCTGCGCTGGGATCTCGAATACCGTATCAAGCACTGGGAAGCCATCAAAAAAGTTGCTGAAGGCCGCCCTGCTCCGTTCCTGATCCATCAGGAAAGTAATGTTATCGTCCGTGCGTTCCGTGATTACCTGCGCCCGGACATCGGTGAAATCCTCATCGATAACCCGAAAATTCTGGAACTGGCACGCAAGCACATCACTGCTATCGGCCGTGCGGATTTTGCCAGCAAAATTAAACTGTATCAGGGCGAAGTGCCGCTGTTCAGTCACTATCAGATTGAGTCGCAGATTGAATCCGCTTTCCAGCGCGAAGTCCGGCTGCCGTCCGGCGGTGCGATTGTTATCGACACCACCGAAGCCCTGACAGCTATCGATATCAACTCCTCCCGCTCAACACGCGGCGGTGATATCGAAGAAACTGCCTTTAACACCAACCTGGAAGCGGCGGATGAAATCGCCCGCCAGCTGCGTCTGCGTGACCTCGGCGGCCTGATTGTTATCGACTTTATCGATATGACCCCGGTCCGTCATCAGCGCGAAGTGGAAAACCGCATGCGCGAAGCTGTCCGTCAGGATCGCGCCCGTATCCAGATTGGCCGCATTTCCCGCTTTGGTCTGCTGGAGATGTCCCGTCAGCGCCTGAGCCCGTCACTGGGTGAATCAAGCCATCATGTGTGTCCGCGATGCAGCGGCACCGGAACTGTGCGTGATAACGAATCACTGGCGCTCTCCATTCTGCGTCTGATTGAAGAAGAAGCGCTGAAAGAGAATACCCATCAGGTACATGCAATTGTACCGGTGCCGGTCGCCTCTTATCTGCTGAACGAAAAACGCCAGGCTGTCAGTGCGATTGAAGCACGCCAGGCCGGTGTCAGCGTGATTATCGTACCGAATAACCAGATGGAAACCCCGCACTTCCGTGTGGTCCGTGTCCGTAAAGGTGATGAAATCGGTACCCTGAGCTACCGCCTGCCGGAGAAATACGAAGCGGAATCCGCTGCCGGTGAAGAAGAGGAAACTCAGGAACGCCGTGCACCGGAACAACCGGCTATCAATGCCTTTGCTATCACATCCGATGCACCGGTACCGGCACAGACTGCCGCAACCCGCAAACCGGAAAGCAAACGCGATAACCGTCAGGATAAACAGGCACCTGCGGCTTCTGAAGGTGGTTTCTTCAGCCGTCTCATCAAAAAACTGTTCGGCTCCGCTCCTGCTGTCCCGGAAGAAACTGAACAGAAAGAGAAAAAACAGACTAACGACAACAACCGCCGCGGCGGGAATGATCGTAACAAACAGCGCCGTAACCGCCGTGACCGTAATGATCGCAACGGCGAGCGTACCGAGCGTGCTGACCGTCCTGAGCGCAGTGAACGCAGTGAACGCAGTGACAACGAATCGCGCAACAAACGCGATCGCGATACTGTGAATGAACCGCGTAAAGGCCGTAATCAGAATACACCGAACGAAGATCTGACACCGGAAGAGCTGGCCGCCCGCGAAGCACAGCAGCAGTTACGCCGTGAACAGCGTGCAGAGCGTCAGCGCCGCCGTCAGGACGAAAAACGTGTCCAGCAGGATGCGAAGAAACTGCGCGCCCAGCAGGAAGATCAGGATGCACTGAACAGTGACGGCAATACGGAAGATGATGATGCACCGACACCGGTTCGTCAGCGCCGTACCCGCCGTCAGCTGAACGGTTCTGTCCGTATCACTGATGGTGAAACACAGACTAAACCGGCTGTTGCAGCACCGGTTCCGGTTATTATCGATAATGCACCAGTGGCAGTTCCCGCAGATACCGACGTACCGGCAGCGGCTGAAAACAATGGTGATGAGGCACACAGCGATAACATTCTGCCGCGCCGCTCCCGCCGTTCACCGCGTCATCTGCGTGTGAGTGGTCAGCGCCGCCGCCGTTACCGTGAAGACCGTCAGCTGACGCAGTCTCCGGTTCCGCTGGAAATGGCTGTGTTCTCCCCTGAACTGGCTTCCGGTAAAGTGTGGATCCAGTATCCGGTTGTGGCACCTGCTGCACAGGCAGAACAGGAAATCACAGCTGAGACACCGGAAATCACCGAAACAACAGCTGTGATTACCGAAACCGCCGTTGTTGCTCAGGTGATGGCTGAAACTACAGAAACCACCGTTGTGGCAGAACAGTTCTCTCTGACTGTCGCATCTGAGGCTCCTCAGGTCACTGCTCCGGAAGAAACACCGGTTGCGGATACTGCCACTGAATCTGTACCGGCTGAAGAGCCTGTACAGGAAACCGCTGACATTATCGCTGATGAGCCTGTTGTGACTGACGTGATTGTTACTGAGCCTGTTGCTGTCACAGAACCTGTTGCACCGGTTGTTGTTGCAGAACCGGAAGTGATTGCAGAGCCTGAGCCGGTTGTTGTGGCTGAACCTGTTACCGCACCGGTTGCGGCTCCGGTTACTGAAACAACTGTCGTTGCTGCCGGCCGTCATGCTTATTCACCGATGACCAAAGCCCCTGCTCCGGCAACCACCGGCGAAGCCTTTGTTATCACCGAATACCAGCGTGAAGCCCGTGAAACCTATGCGCTGCACGGTGCAGGCGGTCATGCGGCCACCAACCATGCTGCATCAGAGCCGTCAAAAACTCTGCTCTGATAATCCGCACTGAACTGAAAATGGCTCCCCCGGGAGCCATTTTTTTATCTTTTGTCATAAAAAAAACCGCGAATATTCAATTCACGGTTTCTGCTGTTCAGTCTGTGCGATTACTTAATATCTTTGATATCGCCCATCGCTTTGAGTTCTCTGGAGATTTCGCGGCGCTCTTTTGACAGATCCGCATTCTTGATGATGTACTCATCCACACGATCTTCATAGTCACTGCGCATATTGGCAATGATAGCCTGGATATCTTCAATGGACATGCCCGGCTTGATGTATTCACTCAGGTTATCAAGCAGAAGTACACGTTTCTGGTTATCACGAATTTTCTTTTCGTTGTCAGTTATTTCACGCAGTATTTTGTTTTTACGGCGAAACATACGAACGAACTCCAGGACATTGTGAAAGGAAGGCTTGGTTGTGTTGTCCATTATTCTACCCTTAGTCATATCTGAAATGTGATTCATTAAACAATACAGGTTAACCATGACCGCCGACAAGCAATTCCGCCGGTTTTCTGCGGTTTTCTTCAGTGTAGCGTATTTCTGAGCGGAATTGTTTCAGCAGATGTAAATTCCGCACAAAATCCCGTTATTTTATGCTGAAACCCGGCTATCCCGTTCTCCGGAACATTCACCGGCGAAATTGGTATTTTTTCCCCGATTTGCTACCCTGTAGCCCATCATTTATCAGAAAACGGGCCATACGGTGTCTTCAGCACAATTTTTCTTTCACGATTACGAAACCTTCGGGCAGGATCCTGCCGGTGACCGCCCGGCGCAGTTTGCCGGTGTCCGCACTGACAGTGAATTCAATATTATCGCCGACCCGGTGATCGCCTACTGCGCCCCGGCGAATGATTATCTGCCGCAGCCCGCTGCGGTGATGATAACCGGCATCACGCCACAGGAAGCCCTGCAGAAAGGGGTTAATGAAGCGCAGTTTGCTAAGCTGATTCATGACACCTTTACACAGCCGGATACCTGTATTCTCGGCTATAACAGCATTCGTTTTGATGATGAAGTCACCCGTAATATTTTCTACCGGAACTTTTACGACCCGTATGCCTACAGCTGGATGAACCGCAATTCCCGATGGGATCTGATTGATATCACCCGCGCCTGCTATGCGCTGCGTCCGGACGGTACAAACTGGCCGGAGAATGACGAAGGACTGCCGAGCTTTAAGCTGGAACACCTGACTGCCGCTAACGGTATCGCCCATGAAAATGCCCACGATGCGATGGCGGATGTGTATGCCACCATTGCCATGGCGAAACAGCTGCGTGGTGCACAGCCGCGTCTGTTCGATTATTTCTTCACTCTGCGCGATAAGCGCAAACTCGCGGCACTGATTGATATTCCGTCCATGAAACCGCTGGTGCATATCTCCGGAATGTTCGGGGCTGTCCGCGCCAATACCAGCCTGGTAGCCCCGCTGGCATGGCATCCGGATAACCGCAATGCCGTGATTATGTGTGACCTCGCCGGTGACCTGACCCCGCTGCTGACGCTGGATGCGGATACCCTGCGCGAACACCTGTACACCCGCCGTGATGAACTGCCGGAAGACGCGTCCCCGGTACCGCTCAAACTGGTGCATATCAATAAGTGTCCGATCCTGGCACCGGAAAATACCCTGCGCCCGCAGGATGCACAGCGTATCGGGCTGGATAAAGACCTGTGTGCCCGTAATGCAGAACTGTTGCATCAGCATCCGGAGATCCGCGAGAAAGTCGTGGCGGTGTTCGCACAACCGCGTGAGTTTCCGCCGCAGAATGATGTGGACCGCATGATTTATCAGGGCTTTTTCAGTGATTCGGATAAAGCGGCCATGACGATTATCCGCGAAACGGATCCAAAGAATCTGCCGGCACTGACGCTGAGTTACCAGGATGCCCGTCTGCCGGAGTTACTGTTCCGCTACCGCGCCCGGAATTTCCCCGGCACACTGGATGAGCATGAGCAGCAGCGCTGGCTTGCCCATCGCCGTGAGGTCTTTAATCAGGATAATTTAACCCGTTATTTTGAGCAGATTGGTGAAATGATGCAGGAATATCAGCATGATGCAAACAAGACAGAATTACTGAAGAAGCTGGTGCAGTACGCGCAGCACCTGGCGCAGTAATCAGAACAGACTGCCGGGAGGGAGACTCCCGGCAGTGAAATCATCCCGCTTTATTGGCGGTATAGAATACCCGGCACAGGGATTCCCTGTACTTCGGACAAACAGAGACCAGCCGCGTGCGGCTCTCTGTATCCCGCCCCAGTTCTTTCAGCACCCCTTTGGTGATCAGTGAATCCGCACTGCTGTGCTTAATGCCGATACTGACATTTTCATCACGGGCATTCAGGATATACACAATCAGCGCCCGCTCATCCGTGCTGAGGTTATGCAGCACCTCTGCTTTATGGCACTTGACCGGAACCGCTTTGCCGAAGGCATTCTTGAGTCTTTTAAACATAATCATCAGTAAACAGGGAGAAAAGCTGATTATAGTGAATTTAATCCCTTATTAACATTACTGATTATACTTTCCGCAGCCACATCCTTCGTGCCCTTCCCCCCAATATTTTAATTTACTGGTTTTGCCCAGTCCCGGGTTCAGGGTGTTGGTCGGATCGGTGGCTTTATAGAAGGCTTTCAGCTGAGGTTTCGCTTTATACAGATGGCCGACATTATGCTCTGCCGGATATTCCGCCCCGCGCGTGTTCAGGATTTCCAGCATTTCCTCTTTCAGCGCATGCGGATCCACGCCTTTCTTCACAATATAGTCCTGATGGAAAACGTGGCATAAAAAATGTCCGTAGTAGAGTTTATGCACCAGTTTGCTCTCAATTTCCGGCGGCAGGACTTCCAGCCACGCCTGATCATTACGGCGCAGTGCAATATCCAGTGCGAGGATATCTTCCACTTTGCTGCTGTTGACCGCGTGATAGCGGATGGCGGCACCGGCGGCCACAAAGCGGTGCAGGAAAGCATCCGCCCCCTCTTTGGCATCACACTCAAAGAAAGCACCCTCTGCATTGTCAAAGAAAGTGCTCAGCCAGTTACGGGCTTCATCAATCCCCTCTCCGGCCATTTTCAGCATCAGGTGATGCTCATATTTATCGCGGTACTCTTCCATCCGGCGCGGCAGATGGTTCGGCCACAGATGACTGAATAACTGCATTGTGCGGTCAATCAGGTTTTTCGGCAGCAGCGGGATTTTATTGAAAACAGCATCCATCCGCCCTTTGATAGTGAACAGCTTCGGCATTTTCTCAGTGCCGAGTTTATCAATCATCAGGAAGCTGTCTTTACCGTAGACTTTTGCGATGTCATAACATTCGCGGTGCATATATTCACCGGCCACCGGCAGATGTTTAAAGTTGGCGAGAATATGGCGGCGGATATCTTCCAGTACCGACGGGGTATTGGTGCCGATATAGAAGACTTTGTTTTCGCCCTGTGACGGGAACGTATCCAGGCGCACCGCAAACACCACCAGCTTACCGGCACAACCGGAGGCTTCAAACAGACGGCGTTCATCAGCGTTAAAGCGGGACGGGGTATCCGCATCCACATCACGGATACGCTGATGATAATCATGGTCAGAAGCCGGCTTATCCGTATCCTCAATATCCGCATCCTGATACTGCCGGTATTCCAGGCAATTCAGAATCTCTTCCGGGGTGGAGCCCAAATCAATCCCCAGATGGTTGACCAGTTCTGCGGTGCCGTCCGCATTAACACGACCGTACAGCGCCAGTTCGGTATAAGCAGGACCGCGCTGCACCAGCGAACCGCCGGAGTTATTACAAATCCCGCCGACCACCGATGCCCCGATACAGGAAGAACCGATCACTGAATGCGGCTCACGGCCCAGCGGTTTCAGTACTTTTTCCAGATGCCACAGGGTACTGCCCGGCAGTGCCACCACCTGCTGCTGTTTTGTCAGTACCTGAATTTTATCCAGGCGCAGTGTGCTGATAATGATAATTTCGCGGTCATAATCATCTCCGCTCGGGGTGGAGCCTTCGGTCAGACCGGTATTGGCCGCCTGCATGATCACAATTCTGTCAGCTTCAACAGCGGCTTTAAACACCTGCCACAGTTCATACAGCGTGCCCGGGAACACCACCGCCAGCGCGCTGCCTTCTCCGGAACGGAAGCCTTTGCGGTATCGCTCCGTCTTACGCGGCTCTGTTAAAATGTGTTTGTGACTGACAATATCTGTCAGTGCCTGAATAAGACGTGCGCCGTCAGGTTGTTGATTGTTGATCATACTTTACCCCGATTCAGATTACTTATTGTTCATTAAGTAATTATGCCTCTTATCTTATTTATAATACAAATACTATTTTTAACAAATTTAACAGATTAACCACGAATCCGGCTTATCTGAACAGGTTGATCAGCAGCGTCACCATCATAATCCCGACTGTCAGGATCAGGATTTTACGGACAATTTCTCCGTTGGTGCGGATAGCATGCTGGCTGCCGAGGTGATTCCCGAGCAGACTGGCGGCGATCATCGGGATACTGAGCAGAAAGGCGATATGCCCGGCCATAATAAAGGCGACCAGCCCGCCGGCATTCGACGCCAGGTTAAAGATTTTTGAAGTGGCGGAGGATTTCAGCAAATCGAGGTTATTGATCAGAAACAGACAGATAATAAAGATACTGCCGGTGCCCGGCCCGAAAAACCCGTCATAGAAACCGACAATAAAACAGGTGAAAAAGACCAGCCATACAGATTTGCGCACGGCGCTGCCCTGTTGTGCACCACCGAGTTTTCCTTTAAAAAAGGCCGCCAGCAGGCCGATCGGCAGCATACAGATAATAATATAGGTAATCGTTTCAGACGGCAGATATATAATCGCTTTCGCGCCCACCCAGGCCCCGAAGAATGATGAAATAATCCCGGCCGGAATTATCTGCCAGTAAACCGATTTGTTTTTAATGAAATTAGAAATGGCCGCCAGCGTACCGACAGAGCTCACCAGTTTTTCCTGTCCCAGCGCCATATGCGGCGGCAGACCGGTCAGCATAAAGGCCGGGATCAGAATCAGCCCTGCACCGCCGGCAATGGAATCAATATATCCGGCCACAAAAGAGGCGATGACCAGCAGTGCCAGTCCCGCATAAAAATAGTCTGCCATCAGACTGTGCTCAATATACATCTGCATCCCTTAATTATTATCATTTTCTATACTTTCAGCGGGTTACTATACGCGATTACACATAAAAAAACGGCGCACAGAATCAAACTGTGCGCCGTTTTCACGACATAACTGCTTAAAGACTTACTGTTCCGGCATCTGCGGCATCGGACGGCGGAAGCGGCGGGTCAGCCATAACATATAGATCAGACCCAGTGCACCCCAGCTCAGTCCTAATTCCATTGATTTCGCATCGAGGTTGAACCAGAGCACGGTCACTGTCGCAGCACCGATAATCGGCAGCAGCAGATAGTTGATCTGGTCGCCCAGCGTCTTGTTGCGGCGCTCGCGGATATAGAATTGTGAAATCACAGACAGGTTAACGAAGGTGAACGCCACCAGTGCCCCGAAGTTAATCAGTGCGGTCGCGGTAACCAGATCAAACCAGACTGCACTCAGCGCCAGCACACCCACCAGCAGCACGTTCAGTGCCGGGGTACGCCATTTCGGATGCACGTAACCGAAGAATTTCTCCGGGAACACGCCGTCACGGCCCATCACATACATCAGACGGGATACCCCTGCCTGTGCCGCCATACCGGAAGCCAGTACGGTCACGCAGGAGAACACCAGAATGATGGACTGGAAGAAGGCACCGGCCACCATGTACATAATTTCAGGCTGTGACTCTTCCGGATTGTTGAAACGGGATACATCCGGGAAATAGAGCTGCAGAAAATAAGACACCGCGATAAAGATCAGACCACCAATCAGTGCGGTCAGGAAAATCGCTTTCGGGATCACTTTCCCGGCATTCGGTGTTTCTTCTGACAGTGAGCTGATACCGTCAAATCCTAAGAAGGAGAAGCACAGTATGGTCGCCCCGCTTATCATCGGGATCAGTTCCGCATCAATGGAAGCAAACGGACGGAAGGAGAGCAGCGTACCCGCCCCTTCACCCGCAGACACACCACGGACCAGCAGACCGACAAACACAATCATCACAGCAACCTGTACCAGTACAATCCCGGTATTGAGGTTTGCCACAACATTGATGCCGCGCAGGTTAAATAATGTCATCAGGAAAACCAGCCCCGCGACGAAAATCCATGGCGGACAGTCAGGGAAGATTGCCTGAAGATAAATTTTTGCCAGCAGAATGTTGATCATCGGCATGAACAGGTAGTCCAGCAGCGATGACCAGCCAACCATAAAGCCGATATGCGGACTCATGGATTTCTGGGCATAAGTATACGCCGAGCCTGCGGACGGGAACCGTTTAACCAGTTTGCCGTAACTCAGCGCAGTAAAAAGAATGGCTGTCAGTGCGATAGCATAAGAGGTCGCAACATGACCGCTGGTAATTTCGGACACAATTCCGAACGTATCAAAGATAGTCATCGGCTGCAGGTACGCAAGCCCCATCATGACAACCTGAACGAGGGTAAGTGTTTTTGCGAGTTGTACGCGGTTATTGGCAGCTGTACGGTTCAGGCCAATATCGAGGGTAGTATTATGCGACATGAGCGAATCCCCCCGTAACACCGACAATCATACTGATACTACTATCAGATGGCGTGTTACCGGGAAGACTTCGCATCTGCCTGTAGGCAGTGAAGTAAGAAGGGGTTTGGAGTGCTGAGCAGGAGCGCCGTGCTCCGTAGTCGTCGTTGCAGCAGCCAGCGCCGATTGGCACAGGTGCAAAAGTGAAAAATTGCGCCATTTATCGCATCCTCATACCGGTGTTTATCGTCCGGTGTAATTCAGTAAACAGTTATCCGGCCTATCGGCCCCTTTTTTTGTCGGTGACAATATTTTAGTGCAAAAAAAAAACCGATGCGTATAAATGCATCAGTTATTTTTTTGGATGGCGCATTCTGCACCCCTCAGTCATAAATTTCAAGCTTTGTTCGCCCTGATCCGGTAATTTTTTTACATACCGCTTTACCGGCAGAATTTCTGTGATGAAACTTTGAATATTTATAGCTGAAACGTTAAAAAATCCGGCTGTTCGTGTATTTTCCAGTCACTCTGCCTGCCATAAAAAAACACGACGCCCGGGAAAGGGCGCCGTGTTGCGACACATAATAATGAATGATGGTTACATCAGAAGTTATAGTTCAGACCGATGTTGTAACGGCGGCCGTCGAGTGTGGCACCGTAGTTTTCATTATTAATACGGCGATCCAGCACGTTATAAACACCTGCCACAAAGTTCAGGTCTTTGTTCAGCTGATAGCTGCCGCCGACATCCACAGTGGCATAAGAACCGGTTCCTGTAGCCATACTGGTGCGGGACAGATAATCGGAGGTTTTGCCGCGGAAGTTAATCCGGCTCCAGGTTTTGATATCCTGCGTGGTATCCCAGTTCAGTGTCGCGTTAGCCATATGTTTCGGCATCTTATTCAGCGCTTTGCCTTTGAAAGCACCACTCTTCTGCTCGGAATCGGTGAAGGTATAGTTCGCTGTCAGATCCACAGATTCGGCAATCTGCCAGTTCATAATCGCTTCCACACCGCGCATATTGGCTTTATCGACGTTGATACGGTCACTGATGAAATCGTAAGTGTTGTTATCCGGATCTTTTTCCGTACAGATAGTATTAGTTCCTGTACCACAACGGCGGATTTCAGTGATCTTATCTTTAAAGTCAGTGTTAAAGACAGTCAGGCTCATATTGAGATTATCCTGATTATTCCACAGCACACTGATCTCTTCGGTGACACTTTTCTCCGGTTTCAGATCCGGGTTACCGAAAATAACACCGTTCAGGCTGCCGCCGCCGGTCACCTGTCCCCAGGATGCCGTTGCCTGACGCAGATCCGGTGAGCGGTAACCGGTGGACACGCCACCTTTCACTGTCCAGCTCTCATCCAGATGCCACACACCGTAAACACGCGGCGTCCAGTGCGTACCGAAGTTTTCATCCTTATCCATACGCAGACCGCCGGTCAGGGTGAAATCATTGGTCAGCGCCCAGTCATCCTCTGCAAACAGCGCCCAGCTGTAGCGGTCAAGTTTATTGCCGGCTAATTTATTGCCCTGATCTTTCAGCTCTTCGAAACGGTACTGACCGCCGAGGCTCAACATATGGTCGCCGAGCGGCATAACAGTCTGGTTACGGGCGATAGTGTCGTAATACTCCATATTACGGCCCGGGTTTTTGGTTTCATTACGCTGAACATAGCTGTTCATGCTGCCCCAGTCATAGTTACCGTCATGAGTAATCGCATACTGCGACATCTCATACTTGCTGAAGCTGCTCTCTTTGCTGCGCGCAGAGGCACTTTTCCCGAGACGGGAATCGCGGTGCTGATTATCTTTTTTGAAATCAAAATCGATGCTGTTCTGCTCATCCGGCGTTAATGTCAGTGTACCGCCGCCGCTGGTCATGATCTGACGGTTAAAGCCGTTCGCGAAATTATCTTCACCGCGATGGGAATACTGGCCATTCACTTTCATACTCAGCAGGTTATCCACCAGCGGACCGGCGGCAAAGAAGCTGCCCTGCCCGGTGTTACCGCTGTCTTTGCGTTCGGTAATGGTTGCATCTGTCCGGACGCTCGCATGCCACTCACCCTGCGCTTTCCGCGTGATAATATTGATAACCCCGCCCATGGCATCCGAACCATACAGTGAAGACATCGGTCCGCGCACCACTTCAATGCGATCAATCGCAGTCAGCGGCGGCAACCATCCCTGTTCAATTCCGGAGTTATCACTATTAGGGCGCGTTTCGCGGCTGGCAACCCGTTTCCCGTCCACGAGGATCATGGTGTACTTCGGATCCATCCCGCGGATACTGATATCTGACGAGCTGCCGCCGCCGGTGACCACAACACCCGGCACATCTTTCAGGGCATCAGTCACATCGCGGTAGGCTTTATCTTCCAGTTGTTCGCGTGAAACAACGGAGATAGTCGCCGCAGCATCCTCAATTTTCTGCTGGAAGCCGGATGCGGTGGTAACCACAATCACGTCTTCTTTATTTGCAGCCTGAGCAGCCATCACCTGAGCGGCGAGTGCTGCCATAACACATACCGCCACTTTTCTTTTTGAAAAAATAACCATTCTTTTGATTCTCCAAGAGATAATATATTTATGGACAATCGACATTCGCTCTGAGGGATTTATATCCCTTTTTTTAAATAATAATGACCCTGCCATTGCAGGCATCCGTCATTATTTTATTACCTTTTATAAGGTTATTTGTTTTTATAAAAATAAATCATACAGAAAACAATGTATTATCAGCGCATAAAATATATGCAGCATGCAGATAATCACCCTCTGCGGAAATATATTCCGCAGAGAATAAAAAAGAATATGTAATATAAACCGGTTTTATTATGCCAGCACCGCAACCGCGCGCGGCACCAGACCATCAATAACAACATGCGGCACAGACTGCGAGCAGTGCTCAATACGGCCGCGCACACCATAAACGGTTGCCAGGCTGTCCGGCGTAATAACCGCTTCCGGATCCCCTTCCGCAATTAAATTCCCGTCTTTCAGCATTAATATATGATCACCGTGACGCAGTGCGATATTAATATCATGCACAACCACCACCGTAATAATATTCCGGCGCTGAGTTTCACGGCGTACCAAATCCATTACGTGATACTGATAATTTAAATCCAGCGCACTTAACGGCTCATCCAGTAATAACAGTGTCGGCTGACGGATTAATGATTGCGCCAGCCCGACTAATTGTTTCTGACCGCCGGATAACTGATCCAGATAATGCAGCGCCAGATGTTCAATGCCTAATTGTGACAGCAGAGACATCACTTCCTGCTCACTGTCGCGGTCAGAAATACCGCCTGAAGCCCGCTGTGCAACAATCACGGATTCCAGCACATGCAGGTGCACCCCGGCAGGCAGTGTCTGCGGCAGATAAACCACCTGCTTCGCGCGTTCGGCAAAATTCATCCGCGTCAGATCATGACCATCGAGCAGTAACTGCCCCTCCGCCTTGTTCAGACCGGCCAGGGAGCGCAGCAGGGTCGATTTCCCGCTGCCGTTCGGCCCGAGCAGCACGGTGATTTTACCGCGCGGCAGAGGCTCAACATTCAGGTCTTCAATGATTTTCCGTTTCGGATAACCGGCATTGAAGTGTTTAATCTGTAACCCGCTCTGAGCAGACATTGCATTCAAATCCATCTTACATGCTCCCTTTATGACGCAGGATCATGCTCAGGAAGAACGGCACACCTACCAGTGATGTCACAATACCGACCGGAATAATCACGCCAGGAATCAGGTTTTTCGAGGCAATGGATGCCATCGACAATACCAGCGCCCCGATTAATGCACTCGCCGGCAGATAGAAACGGTGATCCTCACCGAACATCATGCGGGCAATGTGCGGCGCGACCAGGCCGATAAACGCAATCGGGCCGACAAAAGCCACCGCCAGCGCGGTCAGAATACTGATGCGCAGCAACGTACCGAGACGCAGACGGCGCACGTTAATACCAAAACTGACAGCGCGATCTTCGCCGAGGCGCAGTGCGGTCAGCTTCCACGAGTTACTCATGGAAATCGGCAGCAGAATGGCAAAGGCCAGCGTCATCACACCCAGTTTCACCCAGGTGGCACGCGCCAGGCTGCCCATCGTCCAGAAAACCAGCCCCTGTAAGGTGTCTTCCGTGGCGATAAACTGCATCATTGATACCAGTGCGTTAAAGGTAAAGACCATTGCGATACCGAATAACACCACACCGGAGGTTGCCACTCGTGTCCAGCGGGTGATGCCGTCAAGCATCAGCGCGGAAAACAGGGCAAAAATAAAGGCGTTTGCGGAGACAAACCACTGATCCGGTACGCCCGGAATACCAATTCCGAGGACTATCGCCAGCGCCGCACCAAACGATGCGGCGTTGGAGACGCCGAGGGTAAACGGACTCGCCAGCGGGTTATTGAGGATGGTCTGCATCTCTGCCCCGGCAAGACCGAGAGACATGCCGACCACCACGGCCATCAGGGCATACGGCAGACGTATTTCCCAGACAATCACACGGGTGCCCGCGGATACACTTTCCGGCGACACCAGGGTCTGCCAGAGTGCATCAAGGGTCAGCCCGGACGGCCCCATGGTGAAATCGAGCACCACGGTACAGAGTATTACCGCAACCACCGCAAACATCCACATCAGCCGCCTGCGCAGTACACGCCGGTAATGTGATTTCACATCACAGCTTAATTCACTGCCTGCCTGTTCCGGCTTCGTCTGTAGCATTGCTTCTGTGGTAATACTCATTATTCAAATACCTGCTGACTACTTAAAATTATTTACCGCTGACCCAGTATGTGCCGGTTGGTTCGACAGCCAGGAACTGACTGTACATTTCATCCATGGTTTTCTTCGGATCCAGATCTTTAAACTGCTCCGGATAGAACCACTTGGCAAAGGCCTGCGCGGCAATCACGTTATAAGGTGAGTTATAATAGTTGTGCCAGATAGCATAGTCACGCCCTTCTTTCACTGCGGTCAGGGTATTAATGCCCTTACGCTCAGTAATGGCTTTCAGGCTGGCTTTGGCATCCGCTTCTGTTGCCTGCGCACCCAGCTGAACACCCGCATCGGTGCTGCCCGGGGCTTTCGCGCCGCTGACCAGATAAATATCCGGATCCGCCGCAATCACTTTCTCCAGGTTCATGGTACCCAGTGGTGTCGGCAGAACGTCTTTGGCGATGTTTTTACCGCCCGCCAGATCGATAAAGTTACCGAGGTTACCGTTACCGGCAGTACCGCAGCAGTCAGGGAAAGACCCGGCGCGCAGATCGATAAACACGGTCGGTTTTTTATCTTCCGGGATTTTGTCTGTCACGTCAGTGACTAACTTCATCTGCTTCTGATAGAAATCTTCAAAGGCTTTGGCTTTTTCTTCGCGGTGCAGCACTTTACCCAGCACACGCATACCCGGCAGAGTGTTTTTCAGCGGTTCGTTGCGGAAATCCACAAAGACAACCGGGATACCGGCTTTTTCCAGCTGACCGACCAGCTCGCTGTTTTTACCCGGTCCGTGACCGGCCAGGCCGAAAATAGCCACATCCGGATTGAGGGTTAATACTTTTTCTGCACTGACGCTGTCCTCTGTCGTGTTACCGATCAGCGGGATCTTGTCGATTTCCGGGAATTTAGCTTTGTAGACAGCATAAGACTGCGGGTCGAGTTTGCGGAAGTCACCCTGCCAGCCGGCAATACGTGCCAGTGGTTTGTCCCCTTCCAGCAATGCCACCGCGTGGATCATACGCCCTTCCCCTAACAGGATGCGCTCCACTTTTTCCGGTACTTCCACCGTACGCCCTGCGGCATCAACCACTGTTTCCGCCCATGCTGCGCTGCTCATCAGAACAGCCCCTGCTGCCAGGCTCATGGTCAGCCCTTTTGCTACAGATACTAATTTCACGTTACCGACTCCTGTTATCTGTCAGAAATTGGCGTTAACAATAAAGCAAATAAGAACCCTTATCAATACGGAATAATTATCTCCCTCATTACAATATTCGTTATCATCAGGTGATAGCGATATATCGAAAGATAATCTGTAAGTGATATTCATTATTAACAGATAAAACGACTGACTTAACGGATAAACACAGTTTCAACCCGTGGATATCCCCGCGAAGCCTGTAACGACAAACATAAAAAAAACCTGACCAGGATCGTCAGGTTTTTTATCAATTTACGTGATATGTCACAAAATCGGGTCACACAGCCTTATTTATGGCTGGCCGGAAAGTCCATTTCGCTGTAGCGGACAAACTTAGTACGCTTAACAATTTTATAACCAAACCAGATGGCGAAGAACAGCGGCAGACCGATATAGGTCGCGACCACACCCACCCAGTCAATCTGATCCTGCAGGAAGGCTTCGTAGTTCTGACCGAGGGTGATGGTCAGACACAGAATAAAGGCGAAGATCGGGCCGACCGGGAAGAAACCGGAGCGGTACGGCAGATCGTTCAGGTCATAGCCCTGCTTAATATAGCCTCTGCGGAAACGGTAGTGGCTGATGGCAATCCCCAGCCAGGCGATAAAGCCGGTCATCCCCGAGGCATTCAGCAGCCACAGATACACGGACTGGTTACCGAACATCGATGTCAGGAAGCAGAGCGCAGCAATCACCGTCGTGGCAATCAGCGCGTTACGCGGCACACCGCCTTTGGACAGTTTGGCAAACAGTTTCGGTGCTTTGCCGGATTTTGCCAGGGTGTACAGCATACGGGTGGAGGCATACATCCCGGAGTTACCCGCAGACAGTACCGCTGTCAGGATAACCGCGTTCATCACTGCTGCCGCAGAGAGCAGACCGGCGCGTTCAAAGACCAGGGTGAACGGACTGACGCTGATATCGGTTTCATCATTACGCAGCAGGTTCGGGTCGGTGTACGGGATAATCAGGCTGATCACCAGAATCGCCAGCACATAGAACAGCAGGATACGCCAGAACACCTTACGCACCGCTTTCGGAATATTTTTGGCCGGATCTTTGGATTCACCGGCAGCGATACCGATAAGTTCTGTTCCCTGGAAGGAGAAGCCGACAATCATGGCCACCCCGATCATCGCGGCAAACCCGCCCTTGAACGGTGCCTCACCGACAGTCCAGTTGTGCCAGCCCGCACCTTCCCCGCCTTTCATAATGCCGGTGATCATCATCACGCCGACAACAATGAACAGGATAACGGTACTGACCTTAATTAAGGAGAACCAGTATTCCGCCTCACCGAATCCTTTTACGGAAATAAAGTTAAGCAGGAACATGATGGCGAGGAACGCCGCACTCCAGACCCAGCCCGGAATCTGATCTGCCGGGAACCAGTAGGTCATCACCAGCTGTGCTGCCACCAGGTCAACCGCGATAGTCACCGCCCAGTTGTACCAGTAGTTCCAGCCCAGTGCGAAACCGAAGCCTTCATCCACATATTTGGCACCGTAAGTGGCAAATGAACCCGATACCGGCATATAGGCCGCGAGTTCGCCGAGGCTGGTCATCAGGAAATAGACCATCAGGCCGATAATGGCATAGGTTAACAGCGCCCCGCCGGGACCGGCCTGGGCAACAGTGGCACCGGAAGCGACAAACAGCCCCGTACCGATAGATCCACCGATGGCGATCATCGCCAGATGGCGCGCCTTTAATTCACGGCGCAGTGTCTGCGGTTGTTCACCCGCGATTTGATTTGCTTGCTGAGACATTACAATCCTGTTTCATGTAGTTATTTTCATCCACTGAGCGTGATTGTAGCGAAATCCCGGGACTGTACCCAGCAAATATGCGGCATTATAAGATACCTGCATAATCGCTGCGGAATTATAAGCACCCGGCTTATAATACCTCAGCTGCCCGCCGGAAACCGGCGGCAGAAGAAACAGATGCCGCGTCAGCGGCAATAGGTCAGGAAGGTATTGAGGGCGTTGGAGATATGTTTCTGACGGTGATAAATCCGGAAAAGTGTGCGGTTGAGGGTAAGCCCGGCAATCTTCACCTCTGACAACAGCCCGTTACTCAGCTGTTCGGCAATCACCCGCCGCGACAGACAACTGACCCCGCGCCCGAAGCGTACCGCGTGTTTGACGGCCTCGGAATTCCCCAGCTCCATTTCCACGCGGAAACCCGGCAGACGGTTAAAGAGGATCTGATCCAGCACTTCCCGCGTACCCGAACCGCGTTCACGCAGAACCCAGGCCACATTTTTCAGATCATCAGGAGTCACATTGCTTTTCTGACTGAGCGGATTATCCGGGCTGCAGAAAATCACCAGCTCATCTTCCAGCCACGGCTCGGTAATCAGTTCCGGGGAATGGCAGACCCCTTCGATAAGCCCCATATCCGCGCGGAACTCCAGCACGGCTTTAATCACTTCCTCAGTATTAGCGATAAATAATTCAACCGGTGTATTTTCATGCACTGCACGGTATGCCCCCAGCATTTCCGGCAGCATATAGTTGCCGATGGTGGTACTGGCCGCAAAACGCAATGCCCCCGCATCGGTTTTAAACAGCTGTTCAATTTCACCGGCCTGCTCGAGCAGGGCAATGGCTTTCGGATACAGCAGCCGTCCGTGTTCATTGGTCACCAGCCGTTTACCGACCCGGTCAAACAGCTGAACATTCAGCTGATTTTCCAGATCCGTCAGAGAGGCACTCACGGCGGACTGTGAAAGCGCCAGCTGCTGGGAAGCTTGTGTCGTCGAACCGGACTTCTGAACTTCTGTAAAGACTTCGAGCTGTCTCAGTGTGATGCGCATGGCAAAGCGCTCCCTTATTTTATCCCGATTATTATCATCATATTAACATTATACTTATAATTTAACATTGCCATTACCGCTAACCTGATTTTTAGGTTGATTATAGAATTATTATGAATTTTAAAAATATTACGCTTTCCGCTATGCTTTGCACATCGTTATTCCTTTTTGTGAGTTACTTATGTCTGAAAGTCATATCAAAACCGAAAAAGCCCGCTGCACAGCAAAACCGATGTGGCTGAGACTACTTCCGGGCTTTGTCCTGGCGGGGGTTCTGACCACCGCCGCTATGCTGCTCGGGGAAATGCCCTGGTTTATCAACCTCGGGCTGGGCGCACTGACACTGGCTATTCTGCTGGGGATTATTGCCGGTAATACCGTTTACCCGCATATCAAGCCACAGTGCGAAGCCGGGGTGGGGTTTGCCAAACACTATTTTTTACGGGCAGGGATCATCCTGTACGGCTTCCGTCTGACATTTCAGCAGATTGCTGATGTCGGGATCAGCGGCGTGATTATTGATGCCGTGATGCTGACCAGCACTTTCCTGATCGCCATGTATATCGGCCGTAAATGGTTCGGGCTGGACAGAGAAACCGTCATTCTGATTGGTGCCGGCAGCAGTATCTGTGGTGCGGCAGCGGTGATGGCCACCGAGCCGGTGGTTAAAGCCCCGGCAAGTAAAGTGGCGGTTGCGGTCTCCACCGTGGTGATTTTCGGCACCATCGGTATCTTCCTGTACCCGTGGCTGTTCCATCTCAATGCCGCGCTGGGCTGGCTGCCGTTCACCGACATGAGTTTCGGGGTGTATGCCGGGTCTTCCGTGCATGAAGTGGCTCAGGTGGTGGCGATTGGTCACACCATCAGCCCGGATGCGGAAAACAGCGCCGTGATCAGTAAAATGATCCGCGTGATGATGCTGGCGCCGTTCCTTCTGATCCTGTCTCAGTATCTGAGCCGTCAGAAAAGCAGTACCAGGGGCGCGGCGAAGGAAAAATCCAAAATCACTATCCCGTGGTTTGCCGTCTTCTTTATTCTGGTGGCCGGATTTAACTCCTTCCATCTGATCCCGGAAATTATTGTCCGCCAGATTATTGTGCTCGATACCATTCTGCTGGCGATGGCAATGGTGGCACTCGGCCTGACCACTCACGTCAGTGCTATCCGCCAGGCCGGTATCAAGCCGATGCTGATGGCGCTGGTGCTGTTCGGCTGGCTGATTGGCGGCGGTGCGGCAATTAACCTGCTTATCCCGCTGATCACCGGTTGATCCTGCCCTTCTTTCTGTGATATCCCGGTTGTGCGGCCGGGATATCCTGTCACTGCATTCTCCGGTTCCTTATGCCATAATCGGCACAAAGAAGGAGAAAAACCAATGAAATATGTCGGAGCACACGTCAGCGCCGCCGGTGGTGTTGATCAGGCAGTTATCCGTGCGCATGAACTGGGCGCCACAGCCTTTGCCCTGTTCACCAAAAATCAGCGCCAGTGGAAAGCTGCCCCCCTGCCGGAAAACGTCATCGCGGCCTTTAAGGCCAACTGCAAAAAATACGGCTACGGCCACGGGCAGATCCTGCCCCACGACAGCTATCTGATTAACCTCGGCCATCCGGAAACGGAAGCACTGGAAAAATCCCGCGAGGCATTTCTTGATGAATTGCAGCGCTGCGAACAGCTCGGGATCGACCGTCTGAATTTCCATCCCGGCAGCCACCTCAATAAGATTGAGGAAAAGGCTTGTCTGGCGCGGATCGCGGAATCCATTAATATTGCGCTGGATAAAACCAGCGGTGTGATTGCCGTGATTGAAAATACCGCCGGACAGGGCAGCAACCTCGGGTTCCGCTTTGAGCAGCTGGCCGCCATTATTGACGATGTGGAGGATAAATCCCGCGTTGGTGTCTGTATCGATACCTGTCATGCGTTTGCCGCCGGGTATGATCTGCGGACACCGGAAACCTGCAAAGCCACGTTTGCGGATTTTGAAAGCATTGTCGGGTTTGAGTATCTGAAGGGCATGCACCTGAATGATGCAAAAAGTGAATTCGCCAGCCGTGTTGACCGTCACGATAGTCTCGGTCAGGGTAAAATCGGCAATGCGCCGTTTGAGTTTATTATGAAAGATAAACGGTTCGACGGCATCCCGATGGTACTGGAAACCGTGAATCCGGATATCTGGGCGCAGGAAATTGCCTGGCTGAAATCGCTGGAAAAATAACCCGGGTTATACCACCGGGCTGAGTTTGATTTTTGCCATCATTGCTGCCAGTTCGGCGCGGTCACGGACACCGACACCGGGCTGGCTCACTGCCAGTGCAGACACCGCTGTCGCCATCCGCAGCGTGTGTTCGCTGCTCTGGCTCATCAGCAGGCCGTATACCAGGCCGCCGACCATTGAATCCCCTGCCCCGACAGTGCTCACCACCTCACAATGCGGCGGCAGTGCACGCCAGGCACCGGAGGCATTCACCCACAGCGCCCCTTCCTGTCCCAGCGAAATCACCACATGGGCAATGCCTTTGTCCCGCAGGGCATGGGCGGCGTCAATCACATCTTTCAGTTCCGGCAGCGGTTTACCCGCCCAGATCTCAAGTTCATGACGGTTGGGCTTCACCAGCCACGGTGTAGCTTTCAGACCTGCCACCAGCGCCTCACGGCTGCTGTCAAAAATAATGCACGGGCACAGCTGACGCAGGCGGCTCATCCAGGTGGTAAACCACGCCGGATCCACGCCTTCCGGCAGACTGCCGCTGACCACCACCATATCGAACTGCCCGAGCCAGGTCAGTGAATCGGCCATAAACTTCTGCCATTCGCTCTCGGTGATACGGAAACCGGAAAAATTCAGATCCGTCACCGAGCCGCTGTTTTCGGTCAGTTTCACGTTGATCCGGGTGCGTCCCGGGATCACATGGAAGCGGTTTGCCAGCCCGTTTTCACTGAAAAAATGCTGGAATTCTTCCTGATTATCTTTCCCCAGAAAGCCGCTGACAGTCACATCCACCCCGAGATCTCTCAGGACTTTGGCGACATTAATGCCTTTTCCCGCAGGATGTAACCCTACCGTTCTGACACGGTTCACCTCGCCCGGGACAAGGGACGGACACATCCCCACAAGGTCATAGGCCGGATTTAAGGTAATTGTGGCTACTCGACGGGTCATCAGCCGGGTGCTCCCTCTGTTATTTTTGGCTAACGGGTTATAATCATTAATAATATTATGCAGCATGATACAACAGCTGCTTTTGAATCGTTTCAGTTATAACACAGACAGGCAGATATTCTATGCTCTGAATCATTCATTTTGCAGGAAGATATTGTCAAAAACAGACAGGCTGTCACTCCGGCGCACGGAAGTGTACCATAGCGCCCGCAATCTGATTAAAAAGAAGGAAAAAATAATGTCAGTCGTCGTCGGTACCGGGGTGGTTATTGTCAACAGCAAAGGTGAAGTGCTGCTGGGTAAACGCAGCGGTAAACATGCGCCATACTGGTCCATTTTCGGGGGACATGTTGATCCCGGTGAAACCTTTGAGGCCTGCGCTATCCGTGAAATTCAGGAAGAGATCGGCATTACCCTTACTGACCTGAAGGTGATCGGTCTGTGCAATAACCTGGAAACATACCGGGCGGAAGGCAAGCACACGGTATCAGTCTGCCTGCTGGCACACTATGACAGCGATACGCTGCCGGTGATCCGGGAGCCGGATAAATTTGACGGCATTATCTGGTGCTCTCCGGATAATCTGCCCGAACCGCATTTTGAAGCCAGTCGCAACGCCATTCATCTGTGGCAGACCAATCAGTTTTATCTGACAAAATAATCCGTTACATGCCGCGCCTGAATACCGGGGCGGCAATTGCTCATTTATCATTCAATCACACACAATTACGCGGATTTATCAGTTTATCTGCTTTACAACCTTTTTTTGCCGCCGTATCATCAAGCTAGTACACGGAGCTGAGTAACCGGAGGATTTATTTAATGAGCAGCGACGCAATAACACAAACCAAACGCCCTTCCGTCCTGGGCGGTGCCATGATTATCGCCGGTACCGCTGTCGGTGCAGGCATGTTTTCCATCCCTGTGATGACAGCGGGTGTCTGGTTTACCGGCTCCGTTCTGCTGCTGATTTACACCTGGTTTTGTATGTATACCTCCGGGCTGATGATCCTCGAGGCAAACCTCAATTATCCGTCAGGCTCCAGCTTTCACACCATTACCAAAGATCTGCTGGGTAACGGCTGGTCAGTAATTAACGGGCTCTCCATCGCCTTTGTGCTCTATATTCTGACTTATGCATATATCTCGGCCGGTGGTTCGATGTTACAGGAGAACCTGGCAGCACGCGGACTCAATATCACCCCGGCGATGAGCGGGATTTTCTTTGCTGCCGTGGTGGCCGTGATTGTCTGGATTTCCACCAAAGCCGTTGACCGTCTGTGCACCATTTTAATCGGCGGGATGGTGATTGCATTTGTGATGTCCGCAGGCGGCATGATCACAGAAGTGAAAACCGCGGTATTATTTAACACACAGGACCCGGAAGCCCGCTATCTGCCGTATGCACTGGTGGCGCTGCCGTTCCTGCTGACCTCATTCGGCTTCCACGGTAACGTGCCGGGTCTGGTGAAATATTACCGTAATGACGCGAAATCCGTCGTGCGCAGTCTGCTTATCGGCTCCCTGATTTCACTGGTGATCTATATCTTATGGCAGTTGGCCGCCCAGGGTAACGTCCCGCGTGAAAACTTTAAGCAGGTTATAGCGGAAGGCGGCAATATCACCGCGCTGTTAAGCCAGATGAAAGCCGCTATCAACAGTGACACTACGGTGCAGTTACTCAATGCCTTCAGTTATATGGCGCTGGCCAGTTCATTCCTGGGGGTGTCGCTGGGACTGTTTGACTACATCGCTGACTTCTTTAAGTTTAAGGATAACGGCACCGGACGCCTGAAATCCGCCGTGTTTACCTTTGTTCCGCCGGCGATTCTGGCAGTGCTGTACCCGGACGGGTTCCTGTATGCCATCGGTTATGCCGGGCTGGCAGCAACCATCTGGGCGGTGATTGTCCCGGCGCTGATGGCAAAAGCCACCCGCCGCCGCTTCCCGCAGGCAGCCTACCGTGTGCCGGGCGGCAATGCGATGATCATCTTTATCATTCTGTTCGGGCTTCTCAACGCCGTCACACATATTTTATCCATGATGGATCTCCTGCCGGTTTACCGCTGATTTCACCCGGATATCACACCCGCTGCATTTCTGCAGGCGGGTGTGATAATTTGGGCTTGCACATTGGAAAAACTGCGAGTAATTTTGTCGCCAATCGGCAGGCTTTAAGGCCTGCTTTACTATTGATATTCATTATGTAACGGGACAAATTATGGCAAAAGCCAATGAAATTAAACGCGGAACCGCAGTTAGCTATAACGGCAAGCTGCTGATGGTCAAAGATATCGATGTCCAGACGCCAAGTGCCCGCGGGGCCAGCACCCTGTATAAAATGCGTTTTACTGATGTCCGTACCGGTCAGAAAGTGGAAGAGCGTTTTAAAGGCGATGATATTATTGAGACCATTACCTTAACCCGCCGCGCTGTTCAGCTCTCTTATGTTGATGGTGATGAGTATGTCTTTATGGATGATGAAGACTTCACGCCGTATCCGATGAAAAAAGATCAGATCGAAGAAGAACTGCTGTTTATTCCCGAGGAAGGTCTGCCGGGTATGCAGGTACTGACAATGGATGGCCAGGTGCTGGCGCTGGAATTACCGCAGACTGTCGATATGGAAATCGTTGAAACCACCCCGGGCATCAAGGGTGCATCCGCCAGTGCACGGACCAAACCGGCAACCATGCCGACCGGGCTGGTGATTCAGGTGCCTGAATACCTGAGTAACGGTGAAAAAATCCGCATTCATATCGCGGAACGCCGTTATATGGGCCGCGCGGATTAATTCCCGCAGCCGGTAAAAACTGCCTGTTACCGGGTTACCGGTTTTCTGCACATTGCGGAGACCGGCTGACCCGCCGTCCTTTCCCCGTCCCTCAGAAATAATCCACCCGCAGATACGCTTCCCGGCGCTCTTCATTCAGCACCGAGTAAGACGTACGCCCCATTGACTGCGGCAGACGCCCCTGCACAAGTTCACCTTCAGCGATACTGTCCTGCACACTGGCAGGCTCTCCGTTGCGCAGGCAGCGATATTCAAATGACGGCTGACTGTTCTGCGGCTGTTCCGCCGCCGGGACACTGACCTCACAGGCGGCATTCACCACACTGCCGGACAGCAGAATCGTCCCTTCACTGACACCGGCTGCCGCACCCGGTGTGATAACTGACAAGCTTAACAACATACCACTGAAAATAGCCTTAAGATGATTCATCACAGGCACCTCACTGTTGTTTCGTCAGACTGACGACCAGCGTGTTAACGTTACCGCTGTATCTGTTATAACGCGCCGGACACAAAAAAAGAAGAGGAAACAGATATCGTGGTGTGATACGTCACACGATTTTTCCGGTTTCCTCTGAATGCATTAATTGTGATTCTCAGTCTGCATTAAAGATAACTGACAATAACCATCGCTATCAGCTTACTGTCATCCATCCAGTGAAGTTTTGCATCTCCCATATTGGCCGGTATCAAATCAGAAACTGACCGGGTATTACGGGTAATAGTCTGGGTATTCAGCCGCTCTTTTTTCATCCCGGAGCGGTAACAGCGGGAACTGATGTCATTGGTCTGAAAGTCCATTGCACAGGGGCCTTCAACAATCGCACCATGAAAAATGATCACACCCGATGCTGTCTGGCCTTTACTTTCAGTTGCCGGAGCAAAACTGCTCATTAATAAGCCTGCAGCAGCGATAAAGAACTGTAGCTTTTTCATAACGTACCTCTTCAGATAAGTATTCACGGAGGCAATCCGTTACCGCCGGGATGAAAAATATTCGCTTATTCCTTATCGACAATAGGTCACTAATCTTTACTGCGCTATAACAAACAGCCGTATTTTTAGTACACCTTCAGCGTTATAATCTGAAATTCCTTATTTTATGATATGCATTCGGCTTTATTAACTACATCACTCTCTTCACTTATGATTATAGACGCCACCACGAAACCAACAACTTTTACATAAAAATAACATGCGTTATTTCCCTTTTTCTGTATAAACCCTTATCCGTATTTCTGTCAGACTATCCGGAACTATTTCCGTAAAAATATTTTATTATCATCAGGTTTTGTCATGGCAGTACAACGCATCACACTTCCGCTTTTTATCAGCCTCGCCGGTATCATGCTGTTTCTTTCCTGGGACCTGCCGGTTGATCACGGCTGGTGGGCGCTACCTGACCATGCTGTTTTCCGTTTTTTCAATACCCCGCTCGCCGGTAATCATTCACTGGCTGTATTTATTGCGGTTATTAACAACCGGGCATTTGATCTGGCAGCACTCCTGCTGATGGGACTTATCTATTATGCGGCTTTCCGCAAACAGGACAGCGACGGTAAACGCCGTCTGGTAATGGCAGGTGTGGTGATGGTAATAAGTGCGGTACTGATTAATCAGGCCGGACAGGCAATTCCTTTTAACCGCCTCAGCCCGACACTGGAACTGGACGCTGTTCACCGTGTCAGCGATATCACCGGGATCTTTACAAAAGATGCCTCAAAAAGCAGTTTTCCGGGCGACCACGGGCTGATGCTGATCATTTTTGCCGCCTTTGTCTGGCGTTATGCCGGATTCCGTTATTTTGCGGCAGCAGTTTTGCTGACAATTATATTTTCTTTACCGCGGATAATGGCCGGTGCACACTGGTTCAGCGATATTATGGCCGGTTCGCTGTCACTGGCACTGATCACGGTTCCCTGGATTTTACTGACACCGCTGAGTGATCAGTGTGTAAATTTTCTGGTACGCCATATGCCCCGTTTATCCGATATTACAAAGAAAATTTCACATTAGTTAAACATATTTGACATCACATCCTGATTGTTTCGCTGACAAATTTAAGGTTTTGTAAATAACAGGTTTTTTCCCTCGCCATTTCCGGCACCTTTATGTAGTATCAATCCGTCCGATTATTAGGAATTGATTAATTTCACCGATAATTACGCCTTTACGGATGACTGATTAATTTTTCCTCAGTAATTGTTCATGGATATTAAACGTGCCGTTCCGCACGTTTTTAGAATAAACATATTGTGCACATACACAGATTTAATTAGTGTTGATATGTTTTGTTTTTTAAAGTGACGTTTGTCACATAAGGACTGCAAGGGAAAACTCACACATGGTCACATCTCAACCAATTCTGAGATATATCACCCGGATTGTTCCGGCATTGATTATCGCGGCGACATTGTCAGCATGCAGTACATCTCCAAATTCAGCCCGTCAAGTTCAATCTGAAACCCGTACAAACAGCTTTATCTTGCAAGCGTCTCAGGATGAATTCGAACAGTTAGTTAATAATGTTGATGTTAAATCCAAACTGATGTCTCAGTATGCCAGCTGGAAAGGCGTTGCTTACCGCCTCGGCGGCACCACCCGCTCCGGTATTGATTGCTCCGCATTTGTCCGTCAGACTTTCCTTGACCAGTTCGGTATGGAACTGCCGCGTTCAACCGCAGAGCAGCAGTCTGTCGGCACCAGCGTAAAACGCGCTAAATTACAGGCCGGCGACCTGGTGTTATTTAAAACCGGAAAACGTCAGCGCCATGTCGGTATTTATGTCGGCAATGACAAATTTGTCCATGCATCCACTTCAAACGGTGTTATCGTCTCAAACATGACGGATAAATACTGGAACAACCGTTATTACGACGGACGCCGTTTAATTAAATAATACATTCACTCCCTTGCAGTGTATTATTTAACAAGAAAAAGCTTCCTTTTCAGGAAGCTTTTTTTATGTCTGCATTTTATCAGAATCCGTCACACAGAACGGCAGTGTTACCTGTCAGAACGGGTAACGGGCAGAAATATTCTCCGCAATTGCCGCCCCTGCGGTTTTCAGGGCACACAGTGCGGTACTTTCATCATCACTGTGTAAAAACAGGCACGGCTCCCCTTCCCAGGTCAGGATCAGACTATCAATCTGTAATCCTTCCAGGTGCGACCGGATGGCGCACAGTGCATCGTATGTTGAATGGTGGCCGTGACTCAGTAATTTTAAACCGGTCAGGCTGTCTTCCCTGCTCTGCAAAGATTCCGGTAACGCCTCTAACCGGCGGCCGTCATCATTACCGGCAAGCCGGTAATGCTGTGGCAGGCGGGAAACAACTGAAAGCGCATTACTATTCACACTATTATCCTGTCTTACTGTGCCGGTGAATCATCTGAAATAAATTTTCCGACCCAATCCTTCGGAATTAACGAACATTCTGTGTTCACGGATGATGAAACGCCGGTGATTTACTCCCGATCCGGTAATAAAACACATTGTGCTCTTTCGCCGGATGTTAACATCATCAATCCAATTACCTCTATTTGTATACTGTTTTGTTAATTTTCTCAACTGATTTATTTTATATCATATAGCTTAAATTGAATGAAGAAGGATATAATTCCGCGCTGTAATGACCCGCATACCCGTAAATACGATGAAATATCAGTTAATTATATAATTAAGAGAAAGGCGTACGATATTATACGTTACTTTCTGCCGTGAAACAGAATTCACATTAGTGTAACTATTCATGACTCAGATCAACCAAATGACGACTGAGTAGTTATCCGGAGTAATCATTCGACTATTACTGATATTCGGGAAATGACCGGCCCGGAGACACCCGGACCGAAATCAGGCAAAACGCCGTGCGTACAGCACCAGAGAGGCGGCAATCAGAATACATAGCGCCATCGCGCCGACCATCGGCCAAACCGTTGTCATGTCAAATGAAGCCACCACCGCACCGACACCCGCACCGATACCAAACCGCAGCACACCGGCCAGTGATGAGGCGGTACCGGCCATATGCGGATAATCATCCAGAATCACCGCCATGGCATTTGATGTGATCATGGCAATATTTCCCACATAGCAGGCCACACCTATCATCAGCGCCACAAAGCCGAGATCGGCGGATGCGGCCAGCACCAGCCAGAATCCGGCCAGCAACTGCACCACCAGCCCGGTGCGCAGCATATTCAGTGCGCCGAAACGGCGGACATAACGGCTGTTAATGGTGGTCATAATAAACAGGAAAACAATATTCAGCGCGAAGCAGTAACCAAATTCCAGCTCCGTCAGCCCGTAAAGCTGAATGTAAACGAATGACCCGGCCGATAAAAACGAAAACATCCCGGCAAATGAAAAGCCGGATGCCACCATATAACACAGTACCCGCTTCTGGCGGAACAGCGTGACAAACTGGCCGAGCATGATCCGCAGCCGGAACGGCTGACGCCGCTCTTTCGGCAGGGTTTCGCGGATAAAGAACAGCACCAGCAGTGCAGCGATCAGCGCGGCAATCATGATGGTCCAGAAAATCGCGTGCCAGCTGAACCAGAGCATCATCATACCGCCCATGATCGGTGCCAGCAGCGGTGCCACTGTCATTACCAGCACCACAAACGACATACTGCGGGAGAATTCATCTTTGGTGAACATATCGCGCATCAGGGCGTTGATCACCACACTTGCCGCAGCCGCTGCAAAGCCGTGCAGCCCGCGCATCCCGATAAAGGTGCCGATATCCTGAGACATCGCACACCCGGCGGAGGCCAGGGCGAAAATCAGTGTTCCCCCGAGGATCACCGGCTTGCGGCCGAGCGCATCCGCCATCGGACCGTATACCAGTTGCCCGGCGGCGAAACCGATCAGGTAACTGTTGAGTGTCATCTGGACATCGCCCTCAGTGACACCAAAGTCACGGGCGATGGTCGGCATGCTTGGCAGATACATATCGATAGCCAGAGGCATCAGCATCGATAACAGCCCCAGGATAAAAATCAGGCCGAAATAGGCCGAACGTTGCACTTGCACGCCTGTTACTCCGTATTGGATTCAGTAAAAAAGGTGTTCAGAGAACCGACTGAATTTCCTCATCAGTCAGCGGGCGGTATTCCCCCGGCGCCAGGCTGTCATCCAGCACAATGCCGCCGATACGCTCGCGGTGCAGTTCGTCCACATGGTTACCGGCAGCGGCAAACATACGTTTGACCTGGTGATAGCGCCCTTCGGAAATCGTCAGCCGCACATCCTGCGGGGTGATAATCTCGAGTTTTGCCGGTTTGGTCGGGTGCTGTTCGCCGTTAAGTAACACACCCTGCTCAAACAGCGCTGCGGTAGTGTCCGCCACCGGCTCCGCCAGGGTGACGCGGTAGGTTTTCTCGCAATGATGTTTCGGTGAGGTGATACGGTGCGACCACTGCCCGTCGTCAGTCATCAGCACAAGCCCGGTGGTATCAATATCCAGCCGTCCGGCGGCATGCAGTTTATGGGCAACCGGCTCATCGATAAAATAAAGAATAGTCGGGTTAACCGGATCATCCGTTGAGCAGACATAGCCCTGCGGTTTATTCAGCATAAAGTAGCGCGGCCCGGTGACGTGTGTCATCACATTGCCGTCATACGCCACTTCGTTCTCCGCGCTGACTTTCAGTGCGCCGTTTTTCACGACCTCACCATCCACAGTCACCATCCCCGCACGCAGCTCTCTGGCCACAAGGTTCCGGCTGATGCCCATCTGATGGGCAAGAAATTTATCTAATCGCATGAATGTCTCTTAAACCTGACGCGCCCGCAGCATGCTGCCGGCTGATAAGCAGATAAAATGAAAGAATTTTGTTTGATAATAACCACAGTAATCATTATAACAACAAACCGTCAACATCACAGCGCCTTTCTGACGGCGCTTCCGCTGTTTATCCGCCGTCATGCAGTCAATTGTCGCGCCCAAAGTGTGATATGCTGACGCCCTGATTTTGTCTGTTCCGCCGGAGTTTCTGTGACGTTTACCCTGCGCCCTTATCAGCAGGAGGCTGTTGATGCCACCCTGCTCTATTTCCGCAAACATACCACGCCTGCAGTGATTGTTCTGCCTACCGGGGCGGGAAAAAGCCTGGTGATCGCCGAACTGGCGCGGCTGGCACACGGCCGTGTGCTGGTGCTGGCGCATGTCAAAGAGCTGGTAGAGCAGAATCACAGTAAATATCAGGCTTACGGGTTAGATGCCGGTATCTATTCCGCCGGATTATCACAAAAAGAGTCTTCACAAAAAGTCATTTTCGGCAGCGTGCAGTCTGTCGCCCGTAATACGGCGGACTTTGACGGCAAATTTTCCCTGCTGATTATTGATGAGTGCCATCGTATCAGCCTCAGCGAAGACAGTCAGTATCAGCAGGTGATACAGCATCTGCAGAAAAATAACCCGGCCCTGCGCATTCTCGGCCTGACAGCCACGCCGTACCGGCTGGGCAGCGGCTGGATCTATCAGTATCACTATCATGGCATGATCCGCGGCGATCATGAATGCTTCTTCCGTGATTGTATTTATGAACTGCCGCTGCGTTATATGGTCAGCCATCAGTATCTGGTGCCGCCGCAGCGGCTGGATATGCCGGTACTGCAATATGATTTCTCACAGGTACCGGTCAGCGCCGCCGGGATGTTTGACACGCAGGTGCTGGCGCGGGAAGTGAAAAAACAAAAGCGGATCACACCGCGTATTGTCCGCCAGATTATTGAGTATGCCGCCCCCCGTCAGGGCTGCATGATATTTGCCGCCACTGTGGAACATGCGGCTGAAATTGTATCACTGCTGCCGCCGGGCGAAGCGGCACTGGTCAGTGCGGATACCCCGTCAGCGGAGCGGGAAACGATTATCCGGAATTTCAAGGCGCGGGAGCTGCATTATCTGGTCAACGTTTCCGTGCTCACCACCGGGTTTGATGCCCCGCATGTGGATGTGATTGCCATTCTGCGCCCGACAGAGTCAGTCAGCCTCTACCAGCAAATCGCCGGACGCGGTCTGCGTCTGTCTCCCGGAAAAACGGAGTGTCTGATCCTCGATTACGCCGGAAACCCGCACGACCTTTATATGCCGGAAGTCGGCAATCACAAACCGAACAGCAAAAGCCAGCCGGTGCAGGTATTCTGCCCGTTGTGCGGCTTTGCTAATCTGTTCTGGGGATTATGTACCGACGACGGGCATATCATCGAGCACTATGGCCGCCGCTGTCAGGGAATTATTGATGCGGATGATGAATCCGCCCGTCATCAGTGCGATTTCCGTTTCCGCTTTAAACTCTGCCCGTCCTGTAACGGGGAAAATGATATTGCCGCACGGCGCTGCTGCCACTGTGATGAAATCCTCAGTGACCCGGACGACATGCTGAAAGCCGCACTGCGCCTGAAAGATGCCCTGGTGCTGCGCTGCGGCGGTATGGCGCTTTCTGCCGGACAGGATAACCGCGGTGAATGGCTGACCATAAACTATTACGATGAAGACGGCACCACTGTCAGCGAACGTTTCCGCCTGACCACCCCGGCACAGCGTTTTGTCTTTGAAAAACAGTTTCTGGCACAGCATCTGCGCGCACCCGGTGTGCCGTTTCAGTGGCAGGATGCAGAATCCGTGATCCGTCAGCAGGTGCTGCTGCGTTACCCGGATTTTGTTGTCTCACGCAAAAAAGAGAACTACTGGCAAATCCGCGAAAAAATCTTTGATTATCAGGGGCGATTCCGCAAATCTGACAGTCTGGCATAACCCTGAGTGCTGCTTTTTTGGTTTTATACCGGGTTTCGTTTGCCGTTTGTCCGCATTTTCGGTAAAATGCACGCCGCTTCGCCACGGGTAACCCTGCTGAAGCCAAATACCGACTTTGCTGCTGGGTCGCCTGTAGCAAAGATTTTTTTTACTCTTGTTAAAGAGAAAAGTTATGTTAACTATCAATGCTGAATTACGTAAAGAGCAGGGTAAGGGTGCGAGCCGCCGCCTGCGTCGCGCAAACAAGTTCCCTGCTATCGTTTATGGTGGCAACCAGGAACCTGTTTCCATCGAACTGGACCACGACGTCCTGATCAACCAGGAAGCTAAACCAGAATTTTACGAAGTTCTGAACCTGGTTATCGATGGTAAAGAAACCAAAGTGAAAGTACAGGCTGTACAGCGTCATCCGTTCAAGCCAAAACTGACACACATCGATTTCCTGCGCGCTTAATTACGCCACCTATCGAGCTTTAATCGGGACGCCGAGTAAATAACGCCGCTTTTGCGGCGTTATTTATTTCTGCTCTCACTATCCTTTATTACCACGGCGCTGTAACTGATCCCGCAGATTCGGCGGTGTCCCTTTAATCGTCAGAGTATCCGTGGCCGCATCCCAGAAAATCCGCTCCCCCAGTAACATCGCATCAAAATTAATGGTCAGCCCGCCGCCGCTGCCGGCAAATTTTGTCAGCTGACGTAATGTGCTGCGATCGGCCGGGAACGAATCCTCCAGTCCGTACTCTTTTTGCTGAGTAAACTGCGCAAAACTCTGCTCACCCAGCGGCGGCAGTTCCGCAGACAGCTCTGTCAGCTGAATCTCTTCACCGCTCTGTAATTGCTCCGTGCAGTAATCAAACACCTGTTTGCGGTAAGACTGGCGCTCCTGTTTGTCCGCCTGTGCCTCCTCGCAGTAATCGTCCAGTGCCTGTAACAGGCCTTTGTTCTGGATTTTGGCATTAAAGCCTTCAGCGGCACCGAGGAAATCCATAAAGAAATCGGAAACTTTGCGCCCGACACGGCCTTTGAGGAAGGTCAGGTAACGGCTGGATTCCGGATTGGTTTCCCATTCGGTCAGGTCAATACGGGCGATAATATCCGCATGCGGAATATCCAGATAATGGGTGCTGTTAAGCTCCAGGCTCTCGTTGACCAGCATGCTCTGGCAGCTGTCGAGTACCGCCACCAGCAGATACTCCACCGCCAGATAGCGGTAATGGGCAAATAACACCACGCCGCCCTGGGCAAACGGGTATTTTGCCAGCTCATCCTTCAGGCGGACGGTTGCCGCACGGGTAAAAGCGTGAAACTCTTCCTCGCCCTGCCGCTGCAGACGCAGCGCCTCTGACAGCTCACTCTCTTCATTAAACACACCGTACGCTTTGCTTTTCGCGCTGTAGACCCGGTGCAGTTCAGCCATCATTTCCTCAACAATGGCGTTTTTTTCCAGTGGTGTGTCCCGCAGCACTACTTCCAGTGTCTGTTCGTCGCGTTTAATCAATTGATGCAACGCAATCTGAATGATATCCAGACTCATCTTTTACTCCTTCGGCCTCGTTTGCGCGTATTCAAACACCGTTGTAATCTGTGCGCAAGTCACAATCACAGGAGAATGTGACAAGACAGGATAATCAGCGGCGTGCATACTGAAAATGGCGTATTCCCTGCGTAACCGGATCCATAATTGAAATAATTTTCCGCAAAAAGCAGAAATACGGCCGCTCATCAGTTATGATATAGAGCTTTGTACAATCAGGATATCTACGTTTATGCCGCAATCATCCCGCTACAGTGATGAACACGTTGAAAAGTTACTGGCTGAGCTGGTCAGTGTGCTGGAAAAAAACCGGACACCGACCGACCTTTCTCTTATGGTGTTAGGAAATATGGTGACCAATCTCATCAATACCAGTGTTGCGCCGTCACAACGCGCTCATATTGCTGAATCCTTCGCCCGCGCCCTGCAATCTTCCGTCAGTGAAGATAAAGCGCACTGACCGCATTCCGGCTGACGACGAAATTCTATGGTAACGTATCGTCCGAAATACGGTGACAAAGTTTCCCAGATGATTAGCTGGGGACACTGGTTCACCCTGTTTAATATCCTGCTGAGTCTTGCACTCAGCAGCCGTTACCTGTTTATTTCTGACTGGCCGGACACGCTGATTGGCCGCATTTACGCCATCACCAGCTGGCTGGGACATTTCAGTTTCCTGGCATTCGCCCTCTATCTGCTGATTGTGTTCCCGCTCACCTTTGTGGTGATGTCACAACGGCTTCTGCGCTTTTTATCCGCTGCCCTCGGTACGGCCGGGCTGACACTGCTGCTGTTTGATATCGGCATCTATGAACAATTCCGTCTGCATTTAAACCCGGTGGTGTGGGATTTAGTCGTGAACCCGGAACAGGGGGAAATGGCGCGGCGCTGGCAGTTTATCTTTATTGCGATCCCGGTTATTTTCCTGGTCGAAATGCTGTTTGGCACCTGGAGCTGGCAAAAACTGCGCAGCCTGAACCGGCAAAAATTCGGTAAACCTGTTGCGGTGGTATTTATCACCGCCTTTATTACCTCTCATATTATGTATATCTGGGCGGATGCCAATTTCTACCGCCCGGTGACGATGCAGCGCTATAACCTGCCGGTCTCTTACCCGATGACCGCCCGCAAATTCCTGGAGCGCCACGGCCTGCTCGACAGCACCAGTTATGAGCAGCAACTGCTTCTGCACGGCGACCCGACCGCCCAGGGTGTTGAGTATCCGATCAACAAACTGACCTATGCAGACAATGGCAGCGGCTACAATTTGCTGCTTATCACCCTCACCTCGCTGAGCCGGAAAGATATTGATAAGGCAATGCCGAACCTGAACCGGTTTGCAGAGGAAAGCACGCAATTCACACAGCACTACAGCAGTGAAATTAATCCGGAACGGGCACAGTTCGGGCTCTATTACGGTATCTCAGGTACCTATTATGACGGTATTCTCAACGGACGCATTCCGTCCGCACTGATGACGGCGCTGAGTGCACAGAATTATCAGTCAGGGTTCTTCTCCACAGAAAACTTTGCCTCCCCGCTCTTCCGCTATGCCCTGCTGGCGGATTACAGCCTGCCGCCGCTGCGTGACGGACAGGACAATAACAGAACAGCTACCGCCTCTGCGGATGTGGCAGATCGCTGGTCACTCTGGCTGAAACAGACCCGCAAAGATCAGCCGTGGTTTGCACTGATTAACCTCAGCACACCATTACCGGATGGTCATTCCGCCCCGGATATGACAGATATTGATAACACGCTGGGCACACTGATTCAGGATATCCGTGCGCGCGGTGAGTGGGATAAAACAGTGATTGTCATCACCGCCGGTGCTGGTGACAGCATGACCAAATTACAGGATAACTGGGTCACCGACGGCAAATTTAACCGCGACCAGTTACGCGTGCCGTTGATTATTCACTGGCCGGATACCCCGGCACAAACCATCAGCAAACTGACCGCACATCCGGATATTATGGCTACCCTGATGCAGAGACTGCTGCACGTCAGCAATCCGCCGGGAGAATACACTCAGGGTGATGATCTGTTCACTACCACGCGGCGTAAACCTCGGATATTCACCGGCGATAACAGCAATCTGGTCATTATCAAGCCGGATTCCGCATCACTGCTGACCGCTCAGGGTAAATACCAGCGCTTTGATGAGAATAATGAGAAGATCCGCAACGCCAAGCCGGATATGGCGGAATTACTCCAGGTTCTGACAGAGCAGAAACGCTTTATCGATACCCACTGAGCCCGGGATAAAAAAAGCGCAACTGATACAGTAGCGTCTTGCTTTAACCAAACAAAACAGTAGTATAGATAACATTCGGCATGTAGCGCAGCCTGGTAGCGCACCGTCATGGGGTGTCGGGGGTCGCAGGTTCAAATCCTGTCATGCCGACCAGCATTTTTATAAAAAAACCAACCTCTTATGGTTGGTTTTTTTTGTGCCTGTAATTCGAAAATCATCACACCTTAAGCATTTTCACCGTTTCATCGATATCTATCTCATCTTCTGAGAAAATCAGGGTGGTGCCGTGCTGTGTGGTGATCGCCAGTTTTCTGAGTGTGCGCATTTCGGCCGGGCCGGCGGATTTTGGTTTGATGTTGTTCATCAGTACGCCGACAGACAGGACTGCATTCTCTTTATCAATCCCGGTATCTGCCGCTTCTTCCTCACTGTAAACCACGAAGGACTTAATGGCCGTCAGCTTAATACGCTCACCGGCGATAAAAACATATTTGCTTTCCGGCACTACTTTTACCGCATAGGCTGACAACCCTTTATTATTGGTGCCGGGCTCAAATGTCACGGCGGCATTTTTCTTAATCAGGTCAGGATTGGCGACCTTAACCACATGAAAATAACGGTTATCCCCGTTCTCATCTTTGATAAACCCAAAACCTTTATCTTCAAACCATGTTGTGATTGTTCCGTTCATCGCCGTTACCACCTGCTTAATCATCTGTTGCTGAGTCATTACAGCGCGCAGTATAAAGGACAATGCCCGCGCAGACCACGCCTTTGGCTGAGATCCGGCGTAATCTTCAGGCACCCTCTTACCTGCCAACCGAAATTCCGGTTAAATAATAGCCTGACACCATAATTTACTGTTATCATCAAAATATGATTAGATATTAATATTATTAACTAACTATATTCCGGTAATCGAGATGTCCTGCAAACGTAAAATTCCGCTCGGAGAAAACGTGCTGGATGCAGCACAAAAGCGGATTGAATGGCTGTTTGATACTTTTGAACAAATCACCCTTTCCTTTTCCGGCGGCAAAGACTCCACCGTTCTTTTTCATCTGGTTGCAGCAGAGGCCAGAAGACGGCACCGGAAATTCAATGTCATGTTTCTCGACTGGGAAGTACAGTATTCCGCTACTATCAGCCATGTTGCTGCCATGAAATCACTCTATGCCGACTGTACTCAGCGGTTTTACTGGATAGCGCTGCCTGTCACCACCGAAAGTGGTATTTCCCAGTATGAACCGGCCTGGACGGCCTGGGAACCCGGTAAAAAATGGGTCCGGCAACCACCGGAAGATGCCATTACTGACCCTGATTTCTTTCCCTTCTATCATCCGGGGATTATTTTTGAAGATTTTACTCCCTCATTTAATCAGTGGATCACCGGAGATCATCACAGCTCTGTCATACTGCTGGGGATCCGCGCCGATGAATCATTAAACCGGTTTCTCGCCATCAGTAATAACCGGAAACTGCGTTATGCCGATGATATCCCGTGGACAACCGCATCACCGGAAGGATTCTATTATATGGGTTACCCGATTTATGACTGGCATGTGAAAGATATCTGGACTTATATTTCCCGCAGCAGACTTCCTTACAATACGATTTATGATCTGATGCATCAGGCCGGTGTCAGTCTCAGTAAAATGCGGATCTGTGAACCCTTCGGCCCGGAACAGCGCAGAGGGTTGTGGCTGTATCATGTCCTGGAGCCGGAAACATGGAGCCTTGCCTGTGCGCGGGTCAGTGGTGCGGATGCCGGTATGTTGTACACACGACCCGGAAATAAAGCCGGTTTTTTCGGTTCCCGCCAAATCAGCAAGCCTGCCGGTCATACCTGGAAATCCTACGCCCGTTTTTTACTGGCCAGCCTGCCGGAAAAAACCGCAGAACACTACCGGAACAAAATTGCGGTCTATCTGCACTGGTATGCAGAGCGGGATTATCCGGACGGGATCCCGGATGAACAATCCGGTGATACAGGCAGTAAAGATATTCCGTCCTGGCGACGGATCTGCAAAACCCTTTTACGTAATGATTTCTGGTGCCGCTCACTGGCATTCAGCCCGACCAAATCTCATTGCTACGACAAGTATTGCAGGCGCATACAGGCAAAACGCAAAGACTGGCAACTGATATAGCAGACGGATAACATAAATATGAAAACAGTACTCTCTTTACTGGAAAACTATCTGAACGGACTGGATAATGAAGAACAAACAATTGAGGCACTCAACCGGATAAAACTTTTTTTACATCAGCGCAGTCCGTTTAAAGATGAACCGGTCGATTGTGTGCTGTGGGTAAAGCGGGCACAGGTGACCGCAAATGATTATAATCCGAACGTGATGTCACCCTCGGAGAAAAAATTGCTGGAAACGTCTCTGACCAAAGACGGTTATACCCAGCCGGTTGTTGTGCTGCCATCTCCGCACGACCGCTCAGACTTGCAGGTGGTTGATGGCTATCATCGTTATTTATTAAGCCGGAAAAATGCACTGAAAAAACGACTTAACGGATACCTGCCGGTAACGCTGCTCGATACGGAAAATCACGGAGTTGCTGAACAGATGGCCGTTACTATCCGCCATAACCGGGCCCGCGGACAGCATCAGGTTACCGCGATGTCAGATATTGTCCGGGACTTATCACGACTGGGCTGGAGCGATGAAAGAATCGGAGAGGAACTGGGAATGTCGCCGGATGAAGTATTACGGCTTAAGCAAATCAGCGGTCTGGCTGAACTATTTTCTGAGCGGGGGTTTTCTGAAGCCTGGACAGTAAAATAAATCATTCCGCTGTTATCCGGTCCGGATGCGGTTTACCGGGATATCTGCGGATAAAAAAACAGATTATGGCAATATAGTTACCCCCTGCTGACGGAGATCATTTTGCTGAGATATTCCCTGCTTTTGCTTTTAATAACGATGTCTGCCGCACAGGCAAAAATTGATATTACAGCTATCGGACAGTGTAAATACAGCGGGCAGTTAACCCCTGAAGATATTGCCGGACAGCCCGGCGACGGTGAAATTCATCTTATTTACCGGACAGACACCACGGGAAGAGCCTATCCGGTAAAAATAACCAAAAATACAGAAAACACACTGACAAATTTACGCCCCGTAATCTGATGGTTTAATATTTATCTGCATCACCCGGGTGCCGTCCGAAAAATAGTTATGCTGTAACCCCGACGGGAACGCCAGTTGCCATAACCGCATGATGGCCGAGTCCTGACAATATTTCCCTGTCAGAATGCCCTGCATTTTATTTACCGATTTTTCTTCTCTGAATAATTCCGGCGGCAGACCAGTAACCTGATAATTCAGGATAATCACGTTATTCTCGCGGGTGACTTCTGTCAGAACGCCGGTGATTTTGTCCCTGTTAAAAATACATATCAAATAACATTTTAGTGCTGATCCCGGCAGAGACCAGAATAATCATCGGTTTTATGACTTTCAGCCCGGAGCTCAGTACCACACCGGCTCCCAGCCGCGCCCCGATAGCTTGTCCGGCAAACATCAGTAATCCCAGCGACCACATCATTTTACCGCCTGCGATAAAAAAGATAACGGACGAGGTATTGGAGGCCAGGTTCAGGAAATTGGAGTGAATTTGTGCTTTATCTATCCGGTATCCTAACAGCAGCATATAACTGATGGTATAAAATGTCCCGGCGCCGGCACCTAAAAATCCGTCATAAAACCCGACACCACCGCCGCAGATAAATGAAAACAGGAAAAAAGAAACACGCTGTTTTTCTTTGGATTTAGTGATATCAGGAGCGAAAATAAAGTACAGCGTGACACTGATAATTAATCCCGGCAGTAATTTTTTCAGAAAAGTCGGGTCAATAAACTGCACAAAAATCGTGCCGGATGCAGCACCGAAGAATGTCGCAATAAATACCCATTTATTATTCTTTAAATCAATCCGCCCCTGACGCAAGAAATAAATACCGGATGTTAATGAACTGCCCAGTGCCTGCATCTTATTTGTTGCCAGTGCGTTAGCAGGCGGTAACCCGGAAATCAGCAGTGCGGTAATCGACAGAAAACCACCACCGCCTGATACCACGTTGATAAATCCGGCGGCCACGGCGACAAAAAACATGACAATAAGAAATGTAATGCTCATGGAAAGACACTTTAAATGGCAGGGATATTCAGTATATAAAAAGTACGCATCCGAAAAAGTGATGCCGCCCCTGCTGCCGGATATTTGGTATAATAAAATGTCATCTTTCTGAACAGGATACTGGTATGTTGCGCTATGGTATTCGCATTACTCATATTTTCCGGCACGCATTTCACTCGCGTCCGCGTTTTATTATCTCCCTGCTGGTCGCGTTTGTGACTTTTTTTGCCCTGCTGCCCGTACAGAGTGCACTGATGTGTCTGATCCTCAGCTGGAATGCCTTCTCCTGGGTGTATTTGCTGTTTCTTTTTGAGCGGATCATTAATAAGAAAGTAAAAGATATCCGTAAACTGACTAAAATTGAGGATGAAAGTGCCCGCATGGTGATGTTTTTCCTGCTGGCCGGGTGTTGTGTCAGTTTACTGGTGCTCTTTTTTGCCCTCGGCGGGCACGGTAATCTGACAGGTAATGATAAAGCTTTCCAATATATTCTGACCGCATCCACATTAGTGTCTTCCTGGCTGTTATTACCGGCCGGATTTACCATGCACTATGCGCACCTTTATTACACCAACCCGCAACAGGAAAAACCGTGGTTATTATTTCCGGACAGACCGGCTGAACCCACTTACTCTGATTTTATGTATTTCTCATTTACGATTGCCGTCGCCTCACAGACTGCCGATGTCGAAATCGCGTCCTCCCCGATGCGCCGCGCGGTATTAATGCAATCCGTCGTCTCTTTTGTTTTTAATATGGCGATACTGGGATTATGTATTAATATCTCCGCCGGTTTATTTTAAACGGAGTGGCGGATGGAAACATTACTGACACACTGGATTACAGAATACGGCTATTGGGCAACCTTTTTCGGTACCATGATCGAAGGGGAAACCGCTGCATTTTTGTCCGGCATTGCTGCACACCATCAGTTATTATCCTATCCGAAAGTGATGCTGGTGGCCGCACTGGGCGGAATTATCAGTGACAATGTTCTGTTTTTTACCGGTTATTTTGCCGGAAACCGGATCCTTCCCCGCATTCATAAACATGCGGATAAAATAGCCCGTCTGCAACGGATAATTCACCGCCGTGAAAGCCTGATTATTATCGGAATACGTTTCGCTTACGGATTAAGGACTATCGGCCCCGTTATTATCGGCGCCGCCGGTATTAATCCGCTGAAATTTTTTGTGCTGAATATTCTCGGCGGAGCACTATGGGGAAGCGTTATTGTCTCTGCGGGGTATTTTATCAGCGCGGCAATCCTTGCCCTGCCGCTGCATACTTACCTTGCCTGGTTCCTTATCCTCGCGGCGGTTGCCGGTCTGTTTGTGCTGATAAGAAAGCATAAATTCACGCTGTAAACTGCGGAACACAACCGCCCGTCAGCCACTATTCCGGCTTGCGGGCGCTGAGCAGAAAGATCATCGGCCGTTCTTTTTCTTCATCCAGTGCCGGGTTGGCGGCAATCTGTGCTGCTGACGGCCCCCACTCATTCATGGCGGTGATTTCAAAACCGGCTGTAATCAATGCATTTATCCAGGTGGATAATTTCCGGTGCTGCTTTTCCACACCGTCGGCAAACCAGTTGCTGATCCTGACGCCTTCCTGCTGATACTGATTGACCGGCCAGGCTTTATTACCTGCACTATCCGTACACCAGTTCTGAATGACGGGAGCTGTGTAGATCGGGTGTTCTGCGGAAAAAATCAGACAGCCGCCCGCGACCAGCGCCTGAAACAGCGTGGCAAACAGTGCCGGGATATCACGCAGATAATGCAGTGCCAGTGAGCTGTAAATCACATCACTTTGTGCCGCCGGTAATTGCAGTGTCTCGAGATCAGCACGCAGCCAGGTAATATCCGGATCCGTGGTCATTGATGCGGCTTTTGCCAGCATTTTCTCTGACAGATCAAAACCGGTCACCCGGGCAGCGCCCTGCTCTTTTGCCCAGCGGCAGAACCAGCCATACCCGCAACCCAGGTCGATCACTGATTTTCCGGCCAGCGGCGGCAGCAATGTCTGCATGGCTGTCCATTCCGGCGCGCCGTCCAGCCCTTCTGCTGAGCGGGGCAGCGTGGCATAACCGGCAAAGAAATCCGGATTATCATAAATATTCTGAGACATAACTTACGCCTTAAATGATGAGCAAATTATATTCATAGTTTGCCGGTTTCCGCCACGATTCTGTTTTACAGACATAAAAAAACCTCACCGGAGTGAGGTTTTTAAAATCTGTTACTGACAGCGGTGATTACAGAGCAACCACGTTAGCTGCAGCCGGGCCTTTCATACCATTTTCGATGGTGAAAGAAACCTGCTGGCCTTCTGCCAGAGATTTGAAGCTGTCGCTCTGGATTGCAGAGAAGTGAACGAACACGTCTTTGCTGCCGTCAGCAGGAGTGATAAAGCCAAAACCTTTATCATCGTTAAACCATTTTACAGTACCGGTAATTGTTGCGGACATATGAATTTCCTTTAAATTGATTTTGTTGCCATAAGGCATATAAGCGGTTTGATTACGTTTTTACTTATGGGAACTATCAGAAGGAATTCGCTATGAAGTGGTATCTTGGATAACGCTTGACGGAGAACAACTTAAAATCGTACTGACATAAATAGGTCTGTACTTCCAAACCAATGCCGATATTAAGCCATATATTTTGTTATCCGGCAAGCTCTTTTTGATTCACCTCAAACTACCACACCGACAAATGGTATCAGTTTGCCAGCCCCATATAGCCGTGGATCCCCATATAAAGCCCGACCAGCGCTATCAGCGCCGCTGAGAAATACGGTGCTTTTTTGGCGATATCACCCAGCCCCTGCCAGCGGCGGCTGACCTGGCGCAACCCCACCGCGGTTACCACACCGACTGTGACCAGTGTCAGTGCCAACCCGATACTGAAACTGAGCACCATGGTTGCCCCCAGGGTAAAAGCTTTCAGCTGCAGACAGATCAGCAAAACAGTAATCGCAGCCGGACACGGAATTAACCCGCCGGTCAGGCCGAACAGTAACACCTGGCTGTTGGTGGCTTTGCCGCCGGTAAACCGGGTTTTGATTTCATGAGCATGTGCTCTGGCATGCGCATCCTGATATTCGCCATCATGGTGATGCTCTGCATGATGGTGATGATGATCGTGGTCATGTTCATGGCTGTGATGATGATCATGCTCATGATGATGGTCACTGTGTGTATGGCTTTCCTGCTGCATTTCTGTCAGCCAGTTTTTTTCACCGCGGTATGTCCGCATAAACATCCAGAATGCAGTTGCCAGAATAATCACCGCCGACACCATTTGTAACCACGGCTCTACGGCTTCCGGCGTGAACCGGGCACTGATATACATCCCGCCGAGGGCAATCAGCCAGACAATCAGAGTATGCGATAATGTCGCCGCCAGTCCCAGCATTACTGCCTGTCTGACCGTCCCTTTCACCGCAATAATAAAAGCCGCCATCATGGTTTTTGAGTGACCCGGCTCCAGGCCGTGCAGGGCGCCCAGTGCAATCGCGCCCGGGATAAAAAACCAGGCATTTCCCTGCTGCAGTAACGAGGCAAAATCGGTCATGACATGTGATCCCTGTTTTCAGAATGAAGAAAGCGTGAATTGAGTATACTCCCCCCCAGTATAATTACACTACCTCTTTGTATCATGAAGATGCTACTATTTTGCCCGTCACTTTCTTTTACCTTATTTCACGGGGTTGCCATGTCACATACCATCAGGGACAGACAGAAACTTCAGAACCGCGCCAGTAAAATTCAGGGGCAGGTCAACTCACTGAAAAAAATGCTCGATGAACCGCATGAGTGCTCCGCCGTGCTGCAGCAGATTGCAGCTATCCGGGGCGCGGTAAACGGATTAATGCGGGAAGTGATTAAGGGCCACCTGATTGAACACGTAGTTCATGAGGAAGATGAGGAAAAACGTCAGGGTGATCTGGATATTGTTCTGAAGGTGCTGGATTCTTATATTAAGTAAAGAAAAATTCAGCCGGTGTTGTAAAAATCCCCGGCGCCGGTCCTGTAAGTGTTGAATATCCTTTTCTGATATAAAAATATTCCCCCTGTATATCTCAGAAACTCACTGAGCCCCCTTTTATTCAACTCCTGCAACAGAGACTGAAAATAAAGAATGCTGTTAATAATCAGTTAATTTACAGCGTCTGAAATAATCTATGATAAAACGACATTTTCTTTTATTTCACTACTGAAAAGGCTGTTATGACTATAAAACGGATTAATCCGCCCTCACTGTTTAATTCCCTGCAATACGGTTTCAGTCAGGTCGTGGAAACAACCGGCACCCGGCAGTTATTTCTGTCAGGACAGGTCGGCGTTGATCATAATGAAGTGACAATCGCAGGCGGTATGCGGGAACAAGCCGCACAATCGGTGGACAATATTACCCGTGCCCTCGCGGCAGCCGGCGGTTCTCTGTCTGATGTGGTTATGCTGCGGATTTATATCCGTGCCGGCGCAGATTCGCACGATGAACAAATGGCAATTGCGGATGTGCTGAAAGAAAAATTTGCAGATAATGCCCCCGCCTCATCATGGATTATTGTCAGCGGATTATCGCTGCCCGAATGGCTGATTGAAATCGAAGCTCACGCCGTGCTGCCGTAACCGGAAGGCGCTGTACAGCGCCTGATTTGCATGATATTGATTACGTGAATATTAAAAAATAAAATAAAAATACTGAGAATGTCACCATGCAAGCCGCCACCCGTTCCACCATTGCACTGCTCGCTTCCTCATTCTTAATTACTATCGGACGGGGTGCCACTATCCCGTTTATGGCGATTTATCTCAGCCGTCAGTATGACATGGCGGTGGATCAGGTCGGGGTGGCACTGACGGTCGCACTGACAACCGGCGTGTTATTCAGCCTCGGCTTCGGCATCATTGCGGATAAATTTGATAAAAAACGCTATATGCTGATGGCAATTCTGGTTTATATCGCCGGATTTATCGCCATACCGCTGACTCACAATATCGCACTGGTCGTTGTCTTCTTTTCACTGATTAACTGTGCCTACTCCGTTTTTGCTACGGTGCTGAAAGCCTATTTCGCCGATACGCTGCCACCGGCGCGCAAAACCAAAGTCTTTTCCCTGAACTACACCTTCGTCAACATGGGATGGACTGTCGGGCCGCCGATTGGTACCGGCCTGCTGATGTACAGCGCGGATCTGCCGTTCTGGCTGGCGGCCTGTACCGCCTCCTTCCCGATATTCTTTATTCAGCGTTTTGTCCGCAGCGTGCCGCCTTCCGCTTCCGGCAGCAACAGTACCGCCTGGCAGCCTTCTGTCATGCTGCATGATAAAGCTCTGCTCTGGTTTACATTATCCGCCTTTCTGGGATCGCTGGTGTTCGGTTCGTTTTCCGCCTGTATTTCCCAGTATGTCCTGACGGTGGCAGATACCACACTGGCAGAAAAAGTGATTGGTGTGGTACTGCCGGTCAATGCTGCAGTAGTGGTTTCACTGCAATATATGGTCGGCCGCCGGATCAGCACAGACAATCTGCAAAAGCTGATGACACTCGGTACACTCTTTTTTATGGCCGGACTGGCCGGATTTATGATGTCAGGCAGCAACCTTGTGTTCTGGGGAATTGCTGCATTTGTCTTTACCCTCGGTGAACTGATTTATGCGCCGGGTGAATATATGCTGATCGACAACATTGCGCCGGACGGCATGAAATCCAGCTACTTTTCCGCTCAATCCCTCGGCTGGCTCGGCGGTGCCTTTAACCCGCTGATGACCGGCGGTGTGCTGACCTATTTCCCGCCAAATACCCTGTGGCTGCTGCTGATTGGTGTTTCCGCCTGCGCCTGGCTGTGTATGATGCGCGGCCTGAAGATCAGCAGAAACAGGCTCATTCATCAGTGAATATTTGATTCACTTATCATTAATTAATAATACTTCATATTCCGATACGGTAATTTTCTGCTGCTGAGCTATCCTCCCTCTATTGTTTAGTTTTATTTAACATAGAGAGTGCTGTATGCCGCATCAGGCACTCTGACCAGCCCTGTTATTCATGTCAGAAAGGAGTTACCGCTATGTCTTATACTGAACCGGATTTGATGAGTCCGGCGGAAGAGCAATCTGTCATCCGTATCCTGAATGTGACTCTCGGGCTGGCGCTGCCCGGTTGTCTGCGGGTTGCGGCAGAGCTGAATATTGCCGACCATCTGGCTGACGGGCCGCTCTCTGTTACCGCACTGGCAGAACGCACCGGCTCGGATCCGGATAACCTGCGCCGCATTCTGCGGATGCTGGCACTGAACGGTATTTTCACCGGTACGGATGATGACAGTTACCGGCTCTCTCCTGATGCGGAGTTTCTCCGCCGCGATCACACCTGCTCACAGCGGGATGCGGTTCTGACGCTGACCGATAATACTTACTGGTCAACCATTGGTCAGCTTAATGAATCCGTTCGCGGTGAACTGAACTTTAAAAAGCTGTTCGGTAAAACCTTCTACGAATATCAGGCCACCAAACCCAACCGCAACGACAGCTATAATTTTCCGTCCGGGATGTCCGCCCTGTCAGAGATGGAAAACTATTTTGTCACCCGGGCTTATAACTTCCCGTCATCGTGCCATATTGCCGATATCGGCGGCGGCGAAGGCTCACTGCTGCTGCGGATTTTGCGCAGCGACCCGACACTGACCGCCACCCTGTTCGACAGTCCGCATGTGATATCAGACAAATACCTGTCTCAGCTGGGTGACGATTCCCGCTGGTCGCTGGACGGCGGTGACTTCTTTAAATCCGTGCCGCAGGCGGATATGTATCTTCTGAAAAAAGTCATTTTTAATCAGGATGATGCCAACGCCCTCGCTGTACTGAAAAACTGCCGCAAGGCCATGAAACCGGGCAGCAAACTGCTGATCATCGAATCCGTTGTGCATCCGGAAACTAATCCGGCGGCGCATTATGGTATGGGTATTCTCTGTATGGCGATTCTGCCCGGCGGCGGCGAACGGACTATTCCGGAGTTTGAGGCTCTGCTGGCTGAAGCAGGACTGAAAATAAACCGCCTTATCCCGACTGAATGCTATATCTCTGTGCTTGAAGTGGTTGCGGCCTGATCTTTGATCCGGCACAGTGCGTTCCCGGACGTACTGTGCCATTGTAAAAGTCCTTATGTCAGCTGCGGAGCAGGAAGCACCGGTGAGAATATTACTGATTTTGCCGTTTGACAGGACTTACCGCTACCGGAAAAGTGCTTTTTCCGTGGCGATCAGCTATGCCCCGCTGACCCTTATCACCCTCGCCGCCCTGGTTCCCCCGCATCTGAATGCCGAACTGACCCTTTGTGATGAAGGCGTTTCCCCGCCGGTCACTGCCGGGGATTTTGATCTGGTGGTGATCACCGCCACCGCCTCCTCTTCCCCCCGCGCCTATGCACTGTGCCGCTACTGGCGCGAACGCGGGGCAAGAACCGCAATGGGCGGCGCGCACGTCACACTGCAGCCGGATGAAGCCGCACAGCATGCCGATACCGTCCTTATCGGCGCCGGTGAACTCATCTGGCCCCGGTTTCTGCAGGATATGGCTGACGGACATCCGCAGCCGCGTTATCAGCACCGCTCTGAGCGCGGCTTTCTGCCGATGCCGGTGCCGCGTCGTGATCTGCTGCCGTCCCGCGCCTATATGAATATCGCCACTATTATTGCCGACCGTGGCTGTCCGCTTGCCTGTGAATTCTGTTCAGTGCAGCATCAGTGGGGACGAAAAGGCACCGCACGTCCGGTGGCAGATGTGATTAACGAGATAAAACAGAGCGGCAGACAGCGCTGGATATTCCTCGACCCTAATCTGTACGCCGACCGGCAGTACAGTCTGGAACTGTTCCGGGCACTGATCCCGCTGAAAATCCGCTGGTCGGGACTGGCTACCCTCAATGTGACGGATGACGACGAGGTTTTCCGGGCGATGTGTGACAGCGGCTGCGAAGGGCTGCTTATCGGGCTGGAAAACCTCAGTCAGCAGACCATGACAGCCACCGGCAAGAATTGTAACCAGGTCAGCGAATACCGCCGTCAGATCCGGCGGCTGCGCGATAACCGGATTGCCGCACTCGGCTGTTTTGTGCTCGGGTTTGATCAAGACACCCCGGAGAGCATCCGCGATACGATACGGCAGATCCCGTCTCTCGGGCTCGATCTGGTGCGTTTTTCTGTCCTCACTCCGCTGCCGGGTACACGACTGTGGCAGCGGATGGCGGAAAACGGCCGCTTAATCACACAGGACCTGAGCCTGTATGACAACGAGCATGTGGTTTTTCAGCCGCAAAATATGTCACCGGAAACCCTGCAATCCTTACTGCACGAGGCCTGGCGGGAAACATACCGTCTGACGGCCATTCTGCGCCGGGTATTGCACCGTCCGGGCAGCCGTTTTATCCGCCTGGCGGCCAATCTCGGCTTCCGGCTGTACGCCCGCCGGTTACGCCATGAAAAAACCGGGCTGTTCAACCCGGCAATAGTGACGAATAACACAAGGAAAACAGACTGATGCGTCTTTTACTCAACAGTATTCTGCTGATTTTTTCGATGACTGCGGCAGCGGCCTGTTTATGGGGAGTGAGCCATCTCGCCTGGTATTATGCACTGCCTGCCCTGATCGGTTTTATGCTGATTAACAATATGCCGTTCGCTATTCTGCATGAAGCGGTACATGGTGTGGCCGCCCGCACTGCCGCCGGTAATCGCGCCATCGGGATTATTGCCGCGTGGGCGTTTCCGACTTCTTTTACCCTGCAGCGCCGTGCGCATCTGAATCACCATAAAAATAACCGGACAGATAAAGAGCTGTATGATTATTACCTGCCAAACCAGCCGCGCTGGCTGCGCAATATCTGGATGTACGGCGGCAATCTGCTCGGCCTGTACTATTTTTGCGTACTGCTGGGCAATCTTCTCTGGTTTATTGCTCCGGGCGTGTACCGTTCACGGGTGTTTGTCACCAAAATCGCCCCGGCACTGGGGTTCGGGTCACAGGTGCCGGAACTGGCAAAACTGCCGCCGCTGACCATCTGGAGTGAACTGCTCGGTGCATTTCTCTGGCAGGCACTGCTGTTTTGGGCGCTGGACTTAAGTGCGGCCGGTTATCTGCTCTGCCTGTGGGCTTTTGCGCTGCACTGGTCGGCCCTGCAATATGCGGATCACGCCTGGAGCCGCCGCGATGTGATGAACGGTGCGTGGAACCTGAAAGTACTGCCGATCTCCCGCTGGCTGGCGCTGAATTATCACTGCCATCTCGCGCACCACCAGCACCCGCAAGCACCGTGGTATGAGCTGCCGTCGCTGGTGGATGACCAGCCGCGCCCGACCTTCTGGCGTGTCTATTTCACTATGTGGCGCTATGGTGTGCGGCCTGCCCCGCAGATGGGAGCCGCAGCGGATCTGGATTTTCTGTTTCCGCCGGAAAAATAAATAAGACGATGATTTCTGTCAGTCCGTGCAACGTCTGATAACGGGCAAAACGAAAAGTCGCGGTAAATACCTCCCTGTACGCTCAGGCGCGTCATCCATGACGCACATGCTTTTCGTTCGCCTGCCGTTACCCGACGACTTACATAATCCACTGATTTATTAAAATATTATTTCTTTCCAGCTTCTGTCGCCGGTTTTACCGCACTTTTACGGCGGAACAGCACAATACCGGCCAGCAGACCAATTACCAGACCGCCCGCTCCGTACATCATGCCCTGTAAGGCATTACGGGTTTCATTCAGCAGCGGGTTATCCGTGAAATCGGTACCGATATGGATAGTGCGGATTTTCCAGGCGCCGTCCTCAAGCGCAACCGTCGCTGTCCAGCGGGTCGGAAAATCGTAGGTACGGCCGTCACTCAGCTGATATTTTTCCATCCCTTTACCGTAGGCGACACCCCAGGTTTTATCCGGGGATAACTCCGTCACCACATCAGCATTAAAACTGATATTCAGTTTTTTCAGGAACTTATCCGGCCCGAACCAGGATTCAAAATACGGTTTTATTGCTGCTTTGCCGGAGATAAACTCCTGGGTGATGGGCGTGGCACGCAGATTTTCACTCATCACCGGCAGCATTTTGTCATAATCACCGCTGTTGATAGCATTTTCCACGGTACCGATCACCTGCCGCAGTTCATCATGGATAGCGCCGTCCTCTTCTCCGGGCTGTGCATACACCGAAAAACTGAATATCATTAACGCACTGATAATTATCCTTTTCATCATTATTTCCTCATCATATATGAAACCGTTACCGCCAACAGCAGGCCGGTGACCACATCCGCCACATGGTGCTGATGAACCAGCAGCACAGACAGTACAATCAGCACCAGCCACAACAGAAACAACAGTGTCAGCCCGCGTCCGGTATGGCGGATAATGGCCAGCACCGCGGCACACGACCAGGCCACATGCAGGGACGGCACCAGATTATGCGGGTGATCCAGTGCAAACAGTGTCGTGTACATCGTCCGGTACAGCGGAGACTCCGGCACCTGCCGTACAAAACCGAGCTGTGCCGGAAACAGAAAAAAGATCACGCCGCCCAGTAATGTCATCACCATAAAGGTGAGTGCCAGTTGCCGGTGCTCCCGGCGCGGCAGAAACAAAACCGGCATCAGAATAATCAGGTAAAACGAGCAGTACACCCAGATAAAACCGGGCACAAACGGGATGTGAAGTTCAGCCGGAAACCACAGGCTATACAGGCTGTCGCGCCCGGCCGTATATGCATTCATCAGCGGGTAAACCGTGAAAAACACCACGCTGACCGGAATACACCACAGCAGATAACTGATCACCCGGCGGGAAAAAGAATCCGGATCGGTATTCATTCATCCCCCTTATTTTAAACCAAAACGCATCCGGTGTTTTTTATGCACCTCTTTGCGGAATAACAGGGTATAACGCCAGAAAGTTGCCATCCGCGATAAGGATTGCAGCGTCAGACGCAAATCAGAAAAACGGCGGATAATCGACGGCACACTGTTAAAACGGCTGCGTGCGGCATGGCACAATTCTGTCAGCGTTTCCGGGCTCATATTTGCAGGCTGAAAGGCGGCCTGATTAAAACGGTATTCCGGATGCAACCACCATTTGCCGTCAAACAACAGGCGGTTTTCCTGCGCCAGCTGCTGATACAGCGGTGTGTTCGGGTACGGCATCAGAATGTTATAGGCGGCGAACGCAAAGCGGTTTTTCAGGGCGAATGCCACGGTATCTTCCACGGTTTCTGCCGTATCGTGGTCATACCCCAGGGTAAACGCCGCCCAGGTCTGCAATCCGAAGTCCCGTAATACCGAAATTTCCTCACGATACTGTGAAAATGTCCGCATATTCGGCGATTTTCGCGCATCACGCAGACTGTCCGGGTTGATGGATTCAAATCCCATCACATTACCCCAGCAGCTGCTCTGCTGTAACAGCGACATCAGACGGCGGTTACGGGTCATATCCAGGCTTGCCTGGCTTATCCAGCGCACATTCAGCGGGATCAGCGCACTGCACAGCTCACTCAGCTCGCGGTGATCAGACGCGATATTGTCATCAACAAAAAAGATAAATTTCGGTTTCTGTGTTTCTATCTCCCGCACCACTTCATCGATCCGGCGGATATAGTGCTGCCGCCCGAAATAACGGCTGACCGCACAGAAACGGCAGGCGAAGCGACAGCCGCGGGTAAACTGCATCAGGCTGATCGGCAGATAGCCTTTTCCCCGGAAGATATCCCGGCGCGGCAGACAGCCGCACAGATTATGATCGACCTGGCCGACTCCGGCAGGAGCATCATAGCGCGGCTTCAGGCGGCCTTTCTCCGCATCACGGATCATCTCTGTCCAGCGTGTTTCCGCGTCACCGGTAAAAATACTGTCACAATGCTGCGCCACTTCTTCCGGCAGCAGTGTGGCGTGGATCCCACCCATCACCACCCGCACATCACGGGCCCTGTATTCCGCGGCAATCTCATAAGCGCGGCGCGCAGTAAACGTTTCGACCGTAATAGCGACCAGATCTGCCGGTTCATCATAAGGAATGGCTTCCATCCGGTCGTCATACAGCACCACTTCCACATCCGGCGGCGTCAGACCGGCGAGAACACCGAGCATCAGCGGCTCCATCCGCCCCTCATCCACATACAGACTGTGCTCCTGACGGCCGATATTCGGTTTAATCAGTATCAGTTTCACTCTTTTTCTCCCGGGCGTTTTCCCTGCTTGCGGGCGATATCCCGGTGCGAGGCAATATTGTAAAGCCAGGCGACCAGCAGCGTGCGCCAGCCACTCCGGCAGCCGGAACGGCACAGACGCCGGATAACAGATGCATAACGATAAAAGCGGGTGCGGGCATAAAAACATCCGGCAGCCAGTTCTGCGGTATTCATTCCGCCCGGCCGGAAAGCCGGTTCGCCGTAGCGGAAATCCGGGTCAAGCCACCAGGCCGGATAAATCAGCCGTCCTTCAGCCTCCAGCCGGGCATACAACGCCGTGCCGGGGGTCGGGATCAGCAGGTTAAAATTGGCAATCGCCAGTTTGTTACTCTCCGCAAACGCCAGTGTGCTGCGGATGGTCTCCGGCGTGTCTTCGTCATAGCCGAAAATAAAAGTGCCGTAGACACAGATACCACGCCGGTACAGCGCCGCCAGTACGGCAGCATAATCATCCGCCGTATGGCTGCGGGATTTTCCCATCCGCCTCAGCGTGGTTTCATTCAGGCTTTCAAAGCCGATCAGCACGAAGCAGCAGCCGGCGGCGGCCAGTTTATCCAGCATTTCCTCATTACGGGCGATATCGATACTTATCTGGCATCCCCAGCGGCGTTTCAGCGGTGTGAGCATCGCCAGCAACTCATTCAGCGCCCGCTTACCGGCAAAAAGATTGTCATCCACAAAAATCAGAAAGCGCTTTGCAGGCAGAGATAAAATTTCATCCCGCATCTCATCAACCGGCCGGGTACGCACACCTTCCGGATAAAATGCATGGATAGAGCAAAAATCACAGGCAAACCGGCAGCCGCGCGAGAACTGCACCAGCGACACCGGCGCGTAGCGTTTACCCTCAAAAATGGTGCGGTCAAGGCGGTAACCGGCAAGCGGGCGGTCATGCGCGCCCCGGTAACGGGGTTTCAACGCATTCTGTTCACAATCCGCCAGCATCTGTTCCCACGCCCCTTCCGCATCACCGAGCAGCACGCTGTCCGCATGCTGCAGTGCTTCATCCGGCATAAAAGTGACGTGGCAGCCGCCCATCACCACGGTTTTTCCCTGACGGCGGAACCGGTCAGCCAGCTGATAACTGCGCTGTGCCGTGAACGTTTCCACCGAAATGGCGATCAGATCCGCATCAGGCAGTGATTCCGGGATGTTATCCAGCCGGTCGTCATAAAATGTGACCCGGTGCCCCGGCGACAGGGCAGCCAGGATGCCGATCGCCAATGGCGTCATCGCGTCTTTGGTGCGGTAATCCCCCATGTTCGGGTAGATCAGCACGATATTCACAGCAGCGCTATCTCCGGCCAGACAATGCGGCCGTCCCACTGTGGTGCGGCAGTCAGATCAACGCCGTAAATCCGGGTGCGGTAAACGGATGCCCCGGTACGTTTAATCACATCATTAGTGCAGATATGCCCCGACGGCAGCCCGACGGTCATAACCGGGGTGGTGCAGTGCAACAGCGCTTCCTCAATCAGATCCGGCAGTTTGGTATCATCGGTACAGGCCAGGAATGACAGAAAACTCTGAGGAATAACTTCCCCCGCCGCCGGCATCTGCGGCCGCCGGGTCATTCCGGCAAAGGCGTTGTAAAGCGGGCGCAGCATTTTCATTCTGCCGGAGTAACCGGCCACAATAACCTGTTTGAAAGCACGCTGATCCCAGAGCATACCGCAGGCCACCAGCTGTCCGTTCTGATAACTGCCGAGCACCGTAATACCGGTCTGCTGCATCGCTTTCAGGTTCAGCGCCGGTGCCAGCTGACGGGAAGCGGATTCCTGTGCAAAGAAACGGATGACATCGGTGTAATCCTCCGGCGGCACCACTTTCCACAGTCCCCGGTCTTTACCTCTGCTTTTGCTGATCGCCAGCGTGCTCATGCTGCTCAGAAAACGGTAGAGCGGCAGACCTTCCACGCCGCGCTCTAGCAGGCGCCGGGCCAGTAAATTATTCTCCGCAATACTGGTATAACAGTGATCCGGTGTCGGCAGCTGGCGCAGATAAGAAAATCCGGCCTGTAACACTTTCAGGTGATTACGGTATTTCGGCACAATACGCAGACTGCCGAGATAACCCATCCGCGCTTCTTCGCCGTTAACCCAGCCGCTCTGTATGCTCAGCTGGCACATGCCGACAAGGGTATCTCCGTCTCTTGCCAGTGCCGGATAAACTTCACCGAAATCATCCCTGGGGGAAAAATAACCGGGCCGCCGGGTCATCACCAGCTCCCAGTCCCCCTGCATGGAGTTCTCTTCAAGGAGCCTGAGTAAATCCGCGATATGCTCCGTTGTCGCGTCAATAACCTCTATCATTTAACCTCTGCTAATTTACCCTGCCAATTCTCATCACCGAGCGGATAGCCGTTGCGGCAGCTGATTTCACGGTGATGCAGCCAGTTAATCGGGAAATAGTTACGAAACATAAAGAAATCGCCCCGGTTACGCCAGCTGCGCTGAAGAATCGAACGTGAACTGTAAAATGCCTTCCTTGCTGAGAGGCACCCCTGCGTTACTGCCTCCGGAGACAGCTGTGCCGGACTGAACGGCAGTTCGTTGTAACGGTAATGATCATCGAGCCACCAGTGCTCAAAGCGCAGACGGTTTTCCTGCGCCAGCCGCGCATAAAGCGGCGTTCCCGGAAACGGCGTCATATGGTTGAATGCCGCGATATACATACTCTGTTCGCGGGCGTAAGCCACCGCCTCGCCGAATGAGTCCGGGGTATCATGGTCATAGCCGAACACAAATGTGCCGTAAACGGCAATATGATGGCGGCGAAGGTTAGCCAGTGCCTGACTGTAGCCGCCTTTCATGGTGTTAAACCCTTTTTTCATCTGCCGCAGATTGGCTTCATTCAGGGATTCAAAGCCAATCAGCACGCCCCGGCAACCGGCCTGTGACAACGCGCGGACAAATTCCTCATCATGCGCTGCATCAATACTCATCTGGGTCACCCAGCGGATCCCTGCGTTTGCCAGTGCCGGCAGAAACTCGCGGCTTTCCCGCAGGCTGCCCGCAAAATTATCATCCACAAAGAAAAACAGATTTTTTGTACCTTTGAGACCCGCCAGCTCCCGCAGCACATGATCCGGATCGCGCCGCCGGTAACGCTGCTGATAAAACGACTGCACCGCACAGAATTCACAGTGAAAACGGCAGCCGCGCCCAGTTTCCACCAGCCCTATCGGCAGATAACGTTTTCCCGCGAACAGGCTGCGATCAACACAGATACTGCGCAGATCAGTCTGTGTTCCGTGATATTCCCGCTGCAGTGTGCCGTGGCGTAAATCATCAATCATGGTTTCCCAGACTGACTCCGCCTCTCCGGTGATAATGACATCCGCAAAGCGTTTCACTTCCTCCGGCATCAGCGTGGCGTGAAATCCGCCCATCAGCACCGGCACACCGCGCTTCCGGTACTCACTGGCTATCTGATAGGCCCGCTTTGCTGTGTAGGTTTCGACTGAAATTGAGATCAGATCAGCCGGTTCATCAAACGGGATCAGCTCCAGACGATCGTCGTAAAACCGTGTTTCAATATCCGCCGGTGTCAGCCCTTTCAGTGCCGCGACCGGCAGAGGCTCCATCTGCCAGGATCGCAGATAGGTTTCGCCGCGCCGGTGGCCGATCGCCGGATGAATAAATGTCAGCCGCATCAGTGGCTGCCCGACTTCGCCGGACGGTGTTCAACCGGCCAGTCACAGGTGTAATACTGATGCAGGTGATGCGCATAGAAGCGGTAACCCAGGTTTGCCGTCAGCGCCAGCGGTTTAAAGTTACGCGCCTGCCACAGCCGCTTCGCGATGCTGCGGTAACGGTACACTTTTTTCCAGGCGCGTTCGTGCCCCAGTTCAAGCTCACGCACGCTCATCAGCGCCGGGCGGAATACCACATGCTGCGCGTCATACAGAGACCAGTCCGTGGTTAAAATCCGCTGCTCTTCCTCAAGGCGTTTAAACAACGGCGTGCCCGGGAACGGTGTCAGCACAGAGAAACGCGGCAAGTCAATCCCGGCATCGATAGCCAGATCCACCGTGTGGTCAAACACATCGGTGGTGTCGTGATCCAGACCAAACACAAAACAGCCCTGAATCGCAATTCCCAGCCGGTGCAGGTCGCCTATCAGTTCTTTATAATCCACCGAGCCGTTAAATTTCTTCCCGGCATCTTTCAGGCTGCCATCACTGACCGTTTCCAGCCCCAGCAGCAGCCCTTTGCAGCCGCTGCGGGCCATCAGTTCCATCAGTTCGTGGTTATGAGCTATCAGCACGGTGGATAAACCAAACCAGCGGATATTCAGCGGGATCAGTGCGGTAAACAGCCGTTTGGCATAACCGATATCCGACACCAGGTTCAGGTCGACAAAAATTACTTTCCGTTTGCCGGTGCGCTCCACATAACGGCGGATATCCTCAACCACCCACTCCACCGGATGCTGAAACTGCTTACGCCCCCAGGCACTCGGTGCAACACAGAACTCACAGTTGTGAGCACAGGAGCGTGTCGCTTCAAAAACCCCCTGGGTGAGAAAATGCTTTGCATCAAACCGTTCGCGTTCCGGAAACGGCAAGTCCGGGATATCAAGCGTGAAATCCGCGCCCTGACGGTATTCACGCTGCATATTACCCGCCATAAAATCACGGATAAGCTGCGGCCAGCTCTGCTCGGAATAGCCGGTGCAGACCGTATCGGCGTGCTGCAGCGCCTCCTGCGTCAGCAGTGTGACATGCGGCCCGCCGAGCACGACGGGAATATTTTTCGCCCGCATCTGTGCCGCCAGTTCATAGGCGCGCGGCGCATTCCCCGTGATCACCGTCATCGCCACCAGATCTGCCGTGAAATCCTCCGGCAGTTCCTCAATACTTTCATCAATCAGGCGGATATTAACCGGCAGGGATTTCGGTACCAGTGCGGAAAGGGTGGTCAGCGTCAGCGGCTGATAACGCAGCGAGCGTTTGAAAATCCCGCCCCGTTTGCGGTACAGCGGCCCTTTCGGTGAAAGCAGCACCAGATCCAGCGGCCGCTGCGGCGTATAAACAGTCTGTGTCATCACGGAAACTCCCTGATCTCAAACATGGCACGCCAGTCAGACGAGGTCAGCAATGCCGGGATTTTAATCTCCCCCAGCCGCTTTCCCCGTTGAAGCTGCCGGTGAAAATAGTGCTCCGCCGGCTGATGCAGGCGGAGGAATGTCAGCGGTTTAAGCTGTCCGATACGGCGGGCGTAGTGATACTGCGGATTGGTGCACAGATACTGCTCAGTTTCCTCACAATATGCCTGTGCCTGTGTCTCAGTGCAGGTATCGCTGAGCAGCAGCACATAGCCCTGCTCATCCGCTGCCAGTACAGCAAAATTCTGCGATGGCGGTAAACCGGCACAAACGAACGGCTCGGTCAGTTTTTCTCCGACCAAATCACTGCATATACCCTCACGCCCGCAAAAACGCAGCTGCGGCAGCCCTTCCGGCGTGTGGCCGGTACACAGAACCAGATCATCGGTCTGATAGCGGTACAGCCCGCTATTCGTGGTGACAATCACACTGTATGTTTCACCGGACAGCAATTCATCTGCCAAATATATCTGCCCGTTATCCCGGCGGAATTCATAAAAATTACTGTCCGCACTCAGCTGCGGGTCACCGCAGTCAGACGGAACGGTGATCACCGCCTCGGTGGAGAGCAGCCCTTTGCCCTGAAGTGTCACGCCGGGAAAGCGCGTCATCAGCGCCTGTGCCGGTGAGGCGGACGCAGCCTGATCCCAGCAGCTGATCAGCGCCAGCTGCGGCCATAACAGCGCGGTATTCTGTTCCCGCAGATAACGCCGGTAACGCACCAGCGCCGCCGGGTCAGCACTCAGCGAATGTCCGGCAATTTCCCCGCCGTCGCGCAGCAGTGCAGAAATCTCAGCCTGCCGGGTATCAAGAGCCGTGAGCAGCGGAAATAAAAACACCGGGCTCCAGACGGAGATCAGACGTAAATCCGGGCACTGCAGCAGATAGATCAGGGTCAGCAACTGCCAGTCTGCCGCATCCTCAACCTGCGCCAGTGTCAGTGGCACAGCCGATAATTCACTGAATGCCGCCAGATTATCCGCCCCCAGATAGAGCGCATCACCACCACCGACAGTAATACCGCAGGGCGTTTTTGTCATCCGCGTCACTGCCGGGCTGAGCGCCCAGTAAACATGACCGGAGGTCAGATCAAAACGGCGGGTCACATCCCGCAGCCAGCCGGTGACAGCAAGACGGAAATCGGTTAACCCGGCAGAAGTATAAGGCAGCAGTTTGCCGCCGCTGTGACTGCCGCCGGTCAGCTCAAATGCCGTGACCGGTGCACTGCACAGCAGATTTTCTTCCCCGGCCGTCATGCGGGTGATAAAGGAGCTGAGGTCAGAATAGGTTGTCAGAGGGACGTTCTGCTGATAATCCGCCACTGATTTTACAGCGGAAAAATGATACCGCTGCCCGTATTCACACGCCGCATTCGCGGCCAGACAGGCGGATAACCAGCGGAACTGTCTTTCGCGCAGAGAGCCCTGCGGCGCAACAGATGGCATCCCGGCACGGAAATGCTGCCAGGCATTATCCATAGCAGAACTCAACATCGGGTTCTTCAAACAGTGACTGATAACGTTTAGCCACATTATCAGGAGAGACTTCACACAGGCAGACCAGTTCATGGCCGCAGACATAGTGCGGGTTTTTGTGCAGGAAAAATGCAACATCCGGTTTGCTGCGCTGCGCGTCAGTGACCGTTGCCATTGTGCGGTTCAGATAGCCAAACGCCGACGGGCATTCCACCACGCCGCGGGCCGGGTTATAGAGTGAGCCGAATTTATCTTTCGCCAGTTCCGCCGCCAGCCGTGCCAGTTCCGGTTCTTTGACATTACCGTTCCAGTGCGGATAAAAGGTCTGCGCCAGCGTGCTCATATACCGGTAAGTGCGCACGCCCTTCACCAGCAGGAACCAGAACACCCGTTCGCCGGGATATTCACTGCGCAAAAGCGCAATACGCCGCAGCCAGGCACCGTGCAGCGTCTGCTGCTTCCAGTGGGCGGGATGCACAATTGTGTCGCCGGAATAGACAATCCGGTGTCCGCGGAACGGATAAAACTGCAGGGTACTGAACCCGGCCATTTCATCCCCTGACATCAGAAACAGAACTTCCTGTTTATGATCGAGATCTGATAAAAACTGCGTACCGTCGCTGCCGGTATAATACATAAAATAGAGTGAGGCCATTTCCTGACGCTGCGCCTGTGTCAGGGTTTTTACAGGCTGAAAAAATGCGCGATACGACATTCCGCCGTCTCCTCCGGTAGATTTACCCGCACTGCCGCTTTTCCTTAAGTGGAATGCCTATCTTAGCGACCTTCATTTCAGAAACAATCAGCGATGCCTGAATCTTTGTTTAATATCATGAAAAAACATTGCATAAGCCGTTTCAGCGCCGGTGAAGAGCCCGGAGTCCGTCGGAAAAACAGCGGTTACACCAGATACCTCACCTGACAGTAAGGCTCCGGCAACAATGACTCAGCCTTCCGGACAACCGGCAATCCGTGTCAAAGTCGGCCGCGCCAGGTTATCCGAATCGTTCAGCTCCCCGGTAACCGCAACGCTGGACGATGGCCGGGCGGTAACCATTCCCGGTATTTATTTCCAGCGCAATATCAGCCTGAGTTTTAACGACAGAACCGGTATTCTGCACGGCACACCGACAGAATACGGTGAGTTTCCGGTGCGGGTGGTATGGGAACTGGCACCGAAAAAACGGTTTTCCTCCGCAACAGTAAGCTGCCCGCCCCTGCCTGTTGAAGTGCGGGGGCATTTCCGGCAGTGCATTATTTTTTTATCATAATTATTTCTGAGCTGCCGTTATGGCAGTAAACCACCTCAAAAGTGAGGCACTGTTGCCACCCTCCCGCTTTCAGTCCTTTTTTGACTCAGTCCGTAACAGGTAAACCGCCCTTCTGCGGCAGATTTTGCATCCAGTTTCCGGATAAAAAAAGGAAATGGCCGGTGATGTCTGCCTCCTGACAGCGATTTCGTCCAGATAAACGGCAGCGTTTCCGGAATAAATAACCGCCCGGCCTCCGCAGCCTGAGAACGGCGCAACCCTTTTACATGTTCACGGATGTAACTGACTGGTAACGTTTTTTCCGGTACAGGTAAGATCCCGCTTAACCGGATATACGGGTAAAAAGCAGCTAACCGTACAGAGAGCCCCAATTCCGCCAGAGAAGGGTAATCCCCGGCCAGCAACCGCAGACGGTTCCCCGGTGTCTGCGGCTTGCGGCAGTAATCCGGAAATGCGACAGCAACAGCACTGCTGTTTTCACCGGTTTTATTCTCTGCCAGTATCAGGTGAAGCTGCCGCCAGATTTGCTGGCGGAGAAATACTGCCGATATCAGTGCATCCGGCAAAATCGTGATTGTCTGATAAAATCGCATCCGCTTACCCTCCGCCACCGAAAACACCGCCGCGAATTAACACTGCCACGACATAATTTTCTTCATGTTCAGCGAGTTTTTTTCCGCTGACCCATTTTTCAAAGAGTGTATAAAAATCCTGCCCTGACCCCGGCGGACGAAATACTGCCCCCAGATGCGTGACCGCCCCATAGGGATCGGCCGCGATAACGCCCACCCCTGCGGTTAAATCAGAAAAGGCCGGATACCAGGTATCCACTGAACGCAAAGCATTGCCGATTTTTTGTGAATGCATCCCTGCAGTGCCGTCAATATGGCAGAGTATCCGGCTGCTCCCCCCCTTTCTTTTATTCATCACAAATTCACAACTGGGATAAATTTCCTGCCCTTTTCCGGTTATCACTCTGGCTGAAACAGCCAGTAATAATGCACCATCATCACAACTCAGTGCTGCGGCAATATGTCTCCCCAGGTCGCCGGCTATATTATCCGTCTGCTCAAAATGACGAAGGCTGTACTTTCGTGCATCAAATATCCACTGCTGTTTTTTTTCCGCACTGAGATTATCCACAACCACCTCAATATGCTCTGCGCCAACCAGGTTCCGCCACAAAAAACGTCCGCAGGCAATATTATGTGCATATCGCCGCGCAGGCTCACGGCAATGCTCTCTTTCCAGATAATCCGTTATTACCGCCTGATAGCGCTGACGGAATATTTCATTATTACAGGCAGCAGGATATTTCAGCCCACCGGTAATTTTCAGTGAGAAGCTAAATATGATTACATTTTGTTCAGCTTCCAGCATGCAGTAATCCATAGACTGAATATTGGGATCATTAATGTTCTGTCCGGATATTTTTTCATTTCCCCTCCCGTTTTTCCGGCGGAAAGCAAATGTTCCCCGGACAGTTCTCGTCTGTATTGTCAGCGGAGTAACCCGTGAATCCGGATGCTGTGATGTTCCGGAAAAAATACCGTCAGAGGGGATCAGTTTTTTTGAAAATGATAAAACAGACGGTATATTCCTGAGTCCGGTCATTTTCTCTTTTCCGTTAATCGTGTTTTCCCTGCTGACACAGATAAAGGTTCTCGTCAGGTAAATAGTGATAACGCCACAACATATCCGAAGGATCCCGCAATTTATCCACCGGCCGGAATTCCCCTAAGGTAATAACACTTTCCGCAAAACGGTGTGGTATGCCTTCTGTTCTGGCATTTTTCACTATTCCCGGCGGGGAAAGCCCCTGATATCCGGTGACGACCGGGATCAGCACCGAACCGGGAGCAGTGGTATATTTCAGTAATGCCGCCATCGCATCCATTCCGCTGTTCATTGCATTGACCATGACATCCCGCCGCTCCAGTAATGCATATCCCGGAGCAATACATTGCCGCAATTCACACCATCGCGGTTTACTGTCAGGAAAAGAGCCGGTCTCTTGTTTACCGGAATCTGTAATATCCCCGCCGGCAATTTTCAGCATTTTTATTGTTTCAGATACCACAGTGAGGAATTCCTTATTTTTATCTTGTATATTCCCGCCGCAAATAAGCAGTGAAACATTGAGATGACAATACACTTCCTCAACCAGTGATGGGTTTTTGCCTTTTTTATCCGGTGGTTTCCGCCTGTTTAATGCGGAATACATTACCCCTCCGGGTTCCGCATACAGTTGTAAATGACAGTAGTGACAGATAATACCAGCGTGATTAAACCTGACGGACGGAAAACCTTGTTTCCTCACTTTTCGTTCAAGAGCATGAATAAATCCCAGCCAGGCAGTAACTGCCGGGAAACCTGCTATCAGTGCACCGGATAACGCATTGGCATTCCGGATAAGAATATTTTTCAGCAGCAGATAATTAATGGACACAGTAATGATCTCCGGCAGTGACGGCTCCCGGCGGGACAGATAATAATAAACAGGCTTTCCCTTTATTCTGCATATTAAGTGCAGAAATATTTTGTGGTTTAGACCCGCCAATATGAATCACAACAAGATGACCCGGGAATATACCGGATTTACCAAGCCGGCGGTATAACTCAAATAATAACCCCGATGGTGTCAGAACTGACAGTAAATGATAACCCGCATTACATTCTTTACCCGGCACGGGGAAAAAAACCTGTTTTATCTTTGAATTTGTTGACGGTACGCCCTCTCCGGAGAATATCCGTAAAAAACCGGCCCGCAACTTCCGGTAATTTTCACTGCCCAGAATTTTCTTTGCCGTTTCACTTTCCTCACACAAATGTGTCAGTAATGTTTTTCCATCCTGCATTTTCAGCATCAGAAACGTATATATTTCCAGTGCAGCAGCATTACCCTCAGCATCCTGCGGAACAACCACATTACCGGATCGCAGAAAGCCATCATTTTTCTTTTTAACCTCCGCCAGTATCGCTCCCGCTTTGCCATAGCGATTCCTGCGGGCACAGGGATGTGTAAAAGCAAACGGATGTGCCGTCAATGACAGTTGTTCCGCGCGTCCGGCGGCATCGGACAGCCATTGCAGACGCGAAAACTCAGGAATTTTTTTTGACTCCTGATATTTTGTAAAAAATGCAGTAATTTCCGGGTCCGGCATAGAATATCCTTTTCTTAAAATAATTTAATTTGACAATAATATTGAAAATTCAATCCGGCATTGAATGAATCTTCATCAACTGACGGGATATTTAATATGTCTTTGAAAGGGGATTGTCTACCAGCATTGTGATTTTTACGTACCGGTGTGTTTTTTTTGCGATCTGAATGGAATTTAATAAATAAAGTTAACAGCAATAATACAAAAACGGCATATCCGAAAAGATATGCCGTAATTATTAAATATTTATTTCTTTGCTGGCTTATTGTTTTTAAGCCAATCCTGCATCTGCTTTATTTCCGGTCCCTGTGCATCAATAATGTCCTGAGCTAACTTACGCATTTCCGGATCTGAACCATACTTCAGTTCAATTTGAGCCATTTCAACAGCTCCTTTATGATGTGCAATCATACCTTCAGCAAATGCAATATCCGCATTTTGCTCAGATAATGTTTTTGCCATATCATCATGCATACGCATCATAGAATCACCCAGCTCTTTCTGCACCGGAGTGGTAACAGCATGCATATCACCACTTAATAATACCGGATTTGCCACGGCACCGAATGTCATAACGCCGGATAACAGAGCAGTGAGAATAAGTGTTTTTTTCATGATTAATTCCTTTTTCGTATTTGGTTGATGGAATTAATCATAAAGGTTGCCCTAAGGGAAAGGTCAATGTGATAAGAAATAACTTTACCATATTTACATTTAATAAAGCTCTCTCCACAATGTCTGAACAATTCAGATATTATTCTGTCAGTCGGGCATCAGTATTAATGCAGGTACTAAAAAAATAATGAAAATAATAAGATAACCCAATACCGCGCCAACACGGCTCTTCATCCCCACAAGAGAAGGCTTTACCAGACCTGCAGCTGCGGCAACAAGCGCCAGTCCCGCAATAACCATTAAACCATCTTCCATATATCCTCCGTTCACCTTTTCCTGCAGGTAATTCTGCGTATGACATTGAACCTTGCCGCTAAGGCAAAGTAAAGTTCTTAAAAATCACAATATTTTGATGGCAAAGCAAGAAGATGGTGATTAAAAACGCAGTCAAAGGAATACAGAAAAGAAAAAACCGGGCGTTATCCCCCGGTATTATATGTGCAGTTATTCTTCGTCCGGTTCTGCAGTAGCCGGTTCCGGCATATTTACCCATTCAGCATCCGACAGATGCTGTTCCCGGAGTGCTTCTTCATCCAGCCAGTTTATGACATATCTGGCGCTGTGCTGAGTAACAAAACCACAGTTATCACAGATAAGACGATAATAATAATGGTTTATACTGTCTGCCGGAATCCCCGGAGTGTGGTAATAAAATGTGACGAACGTACGCGGAGGTTTGTTATCCAGCCGGTCCTGCGCTGTCGTATAGTTTGTTTCATCTATAACCTGCCTGCCATTATGCCCGCACATCAGACACGTGGTTTTAACTTGCTTATCATTCAGATAATGAAAAAAACGCGACCCTGTCACCGTTTTTAAGCGTTCCACAAACTCCCGGATCTGAACATTATCCGGTGATGAATTATCCATCATACACCTCTGGCTTTGTATTGTTATTCCGTTTTTCAATATAAACACCATCAAATATTATATATTATTTATGCACTCATGACTGACCAAAGTCAGACACATGATATTTTCATTTTTACTTGTTTACTTTGCCATTTCTCTTTTTCCGGTATATCCCGCATAAAAATAATAAAACCACTTCACTTTATGACCAGATATTTACATAAGATCACTAATTGATTAATCTTAAGAAGAGGCAATCAATAAAAGGCTATTTTTGCATAATGAAACAGTTATTTTCGGTGTTATTTCTGTGGAGCATCTCCCTTTCTGCTTCAGCTGATACCGGTCCGGCTGTACTGCGCTCTCCACCGGATGCAGCAAATGCAAAATTGGTAATTTCCAGCCTCAGACAGGCAAAGATCACGCCGGATAACCCGTTGTTTTCAGAGTTTAACGATCTGGCATTTGATGCCATGCATAATAAAAATTACACATCCGCTATCAAATTCTTTTCTGAGAATATGCTTCGTTATCCGTCATCTCAGATGATTATAAATTATACCGATGCAAATCTTATGATGCTGACGGATAATAAGAATACCCCGGGCAGCTGCGCCCCTTCCGGTGAGGATTTACAAACAGCATTGCGTTATTACCATTCCGCTCTGCTCACTGATAATACTGTTAATTTATTATCCTGTGATGAAAGAAAAAATCTGACTGAGAAAATCACCTGCCTTGAGGCATTTCAGAAAACACCGGCACCTGCAGAATTCAGGTGCCGGATATTACATCCGGGGTCATAACAGCACAGTAATTTTTGTGCTGTTATAATTTTCTGACTTCATCGATAGCATTATAGAGCTCAGGAACAATCTCTTGTCTGTACCCTTCTTCTATCATCTCAAACGCCTTTTTTCTGGCGGCTGCTTTAGTTGCGCTATCCGCTGAGATATCCTCAACCAGCATATCCACCGCTTCATTCATTTCTTTCTTACAATTCTTATACGCGTTATCGGTAATTGTTTTTTTGCTGTCAGTGGTTGTCAGTGCCTGCCCGGCAGAATAACGGATAAGGCAGTTTCCCCATTTTTCAGACATCCCGTCTGTTGCACTGTTATTTGCCGGTGCCTGACAGCCGCCAATCAGCATAATTCCCAAAATCAAAAATAAACTTTTTTCATGTTCATCCCTTAACGGTGCTTTCCGTGTCTGTCCCCGGTCATCAGTGGTTTTAGTATTATAGTGATATTAGCAAAGAGAATTGGCGATATGGAATAGGATTTGACCTGATGAGAGAACTGATACCTCTGTATTTTCTGTGCTTCATTCCGGTTCAATTCTGCAGTGACTTATGCCCTTTGAGCACACCGTTATCATCAAAGATAAATAACATTCCCTTTCCTGATGCATCCTGACAAACCATGCCGTCTGCGTTCGTGCTATCCGTAATGCCCTGACAGGCCATATTACTGACATAAGGGCGCAACTGACATTTCAGTGTCCTGCCATCCATGATTTTAAGATGCCCTGACGCTGCAATCTCATCAGTGGATGGCTCCGGGCAAGTACCACTTCCCCAATTAGTCCCGTGATTATTATCAAACGCAGAGCAGCCTGACAGTAAGGTACTAATCAAAATGGTCATAATGTATTTATTTTGCATGATTTATCTCTTGATTACTGGTCTGAAAATTCTGGGTTATCATTTAATCATCAAACTATCGCCGTGGGTAGGGGGTTGTGTTTAAGCAAAACACCGATGACAAAATTTACGTTTCATTTTTCCTCATTACAAAAAATATTTTTGGTAAAACTAACAATAAAAAATAATAATTATGTACATTAAAATAAATGAAAATTAAAAATTTGTTCACCTGATTATCCATTAATTCCCACAGAATAAATTAAACATATAATCTATTTTAAGATTTTATTTTATATGTCTATCGCATGCATGAATTAAACCGAGATTTCCTGCACCACAAAACCATCCTCCTCTGCATAAATCACAGCCCTTTCCTCATCCGTAGCAGAACAAGCCAAACGCAAAGTTCATTTAATAAATTATATGTTTCGTCCGGGATTTGTTATCAAGAGTAAATGTAAATCAAGCCCCATATCACTAAAATCATTACAAAAATCAAACAACTAATTGATTTTAAAATAATTATAATATAAACCAGTAAATAAGGTAAGTATTCCATCCCATAAAAATTATTTTCTAACAAAAAACACACATCCCGGGTGACGATAACATAAATATTAATGTATTATTTCCGGCATAACACAAACAACACGAGTTTAAGATGCCGCGTCATTCGCATTACATTTTACATGATGAACTACAGGGATTTGATGTATTCAGATACACAGATATTAGTTACGTTTTCTCTGGTGATGAGACTCGCCGGATAACCTTCCGGTTAGTTTTTTGCAAAAATGAGTCGAACAATAATATTCTTTATAAATTATTCGGTGATGAACTAATTACCCTCACTATCAGCGTTATCAGTTTTTATAATATTGACGCTGAAAATAATAAAGAATGTGACACCATGTTTGAAAAGCCGCCCGGCGCACCTGATCTTACCGCGTCAGAGGCACTTTACCTTTATAGTACATTAGTTGACATCATTCTCCGGATAGCTGAAACTGAAGATATCCGGATATTAACTTTCCAGGCATACAGCGAAGAGTTACGTCGTGTATACGATAAACTTGTAAGACGCTATGCCGCCGCCAGAAATCTGGACGCACATATAGAAGGGGCTTGTTATGTTATACGAACAGACAACGAAGAAAAACACTGAGATTGACTATGCCGCTATCAAAGCAGAGAAGAATGCAATGCTTCAGCGTTTCCTGCTGGCGAAGAAAAAAGCCGAACAGTCCGGTCAGGTTGTCACTAAGCCTATCTGATTCATTTATTGAAAACAGGCTCCTTCGGGAGCCTTTTTTATGCCCGCAATGTCAGGACTGATTGTTGTATTCCCGCCTTCTACAACACCGGCAACACGACACAGAATCACATCAATAACACCATAGAAAATCTCAATAAAGGGAATTTCTATGTCACAAAAATATTACCACGGTGTACGCGTTATTGAGCACAATAACGGTTCCCGGCCAATCCGCACCGTCAACACTACCGTTATCGGCATGGTCTGCACAGCAAATGATGCCGGTCTGCTGAATGAAAACGACATCCCCCCTTATCCGCGAAGATGGTTTCCGTTTCCGGGGTTCCCGCAAGAAACAAATTAAAGGCTGGACTGACAGATTGCCTAAAGTCATAAAAATGGCTGAAACCTTGCCAAACAAACCTGGAATATCTTGCCTTTATGTTGTCCATCAACAGAATGGGGGAAATATACCAGGGATGGATTTAACAGCCGTTGGCTGGTGGCCAGAGAGGCTGCCATTCAAAATTATCCCGATGTCTCATTTGATTTTACTGTCCACGATTTAAAGGCCAAAGGCATATCAGATCTGGAAGGAATGCTGCAGGAGAAACAAACAATATCCGGGCATAAAAGCATTACTCAGACAGCCAGATATGACAGAAAAGTTCAGGTTGTACCGGTCGTCGGCGGCCCAAAAAACAGAATAAAACAAGGGGATTAATAGCGAAAGTTAATAGCGAAAGTTAATAGCGAAACAGTAGCGAAGTGTGATTTTAGTCACAAAAAAAGCGACCATAAAGGTCGCTCTCTTTTAACTCTAACTCACTGATAAATCAATGAATTTCTGTATGGTGCCCAGAGCGGGACTTGAACCCGCACAGCCTTGCGGCCGAGGGATTTTAAATTCATTGCTTATTATATAAATATCAATCAGTTAATATCTGCATTCACAATAAGATGAATATACTGCCCCTATAAAAATCATATAAATAGAGACGATGTCATGATGATATTGTGAAAATTTTAAGCCACCATCATGATTTTTTTGATGATCGGAAAATACTGGTAAATCGTCGATACCCCCACACCATAAATGATCGCCAGCTACTGCTGGATATACTCTTTTCAGACAGATGGTTAATTTAAAAACACCATATGATTCATAGATATGTAAATTTCTTCATTTATCAGCACTGTATGTGTATTTGTGGTCTAATTTATGCCAAAAGCAACCCATCGCAAACAAATGACAGAACATAAAACCAACAACAAACATAAAATAGAAATAAAAACCTAGAAAACCTGAAATAAGACAAGACCAATCTTGGGAAATATGTAACACAAAGAAATATAATATGGAATATTTTCAATTAATAACCTTCTCACCAGAGGAAGGTGGATTTCTGAAATGTAAAGTACTATAAGCAGTATTTATACTGCTACTTTCAGAAAAAAATACTTTTCATTAACTTAAAAATTTAAACGATGAACCTACAAATTAGCCTTACAAAAAAAATAACTGGATCTGCCGTTGCTTTAATATTTTTACTATCATCATGTTTTTTTATGCTGAATACTTCAGGAGTAGACCATTCATTACGGAGTGTTTTTCTTCTGTCTCTATTAATCATAATATTAAACTGTTCAACAAAAGCATTTTGGTATTTAGCATTTCCAATGGTTTTATTTTATACCCTATATGCTCCTTTTGGTTTAAAATTTGGCCGTCCAAACTTTGATTATATCGCCTCTATTTATGCAACTAATATAACTGAAGCAAAAGAGTTATTTTTTAGTATCCCAACCATAAATTACCTCTACCCATTATTAATCATGGTTCCTTTTTTATTATTTAGATATACATCCATAAAATTAAATATAAAACTCCACAGAAACAAAACATTTCTGTGTATTTCCGTCATAGTAGTAATGCTTGATCAAATCCCATCAAGAATATTTAAAGATTTAGTAGGGTCATGTTTACACGTCAAAGATGAAATATCAAAATTAAAAAAGCTGACACCAATTAACTCCTGGGGAGAAACAACAAGTAATAATTCAAGATATAATAACTATATTCTTGTTATAGGCGAAAGCGCCCGAAAGGATTACCATGGCGCATATGGTTACCCAGTGAACAATACTCCTTTTATGAGTAATAGCAATGGTATCCTGGTTGATGGGCTGTTAGCTGGTGGAGAAAAAACTATATCATCATTAAGAATAATGCTGACCCTGCCTGATAAAAATAAATGGGAGCCTTCATATAATTTAAATTTGATCGATTTGATAAATTCATCTGGGATGGAGACATACTGGGTTTCAAACCAAGGCTATTTGGGATATTTTGATACCCCAATATCAGCTATTGCAGAAAAAAGCAAACATACATTTTTCTTAAAAAGTGGTGAGTTTTATTCAAAGAACACTAGTGACTTTTTGTTACTAAATAATATAAAAAAAATAATAAGCGATAAAAATAAGAATAGATTCATAGTTATTCATTTGTATGGCTCTCACACAAATCACTGCGATAGAGTCTCCGATTACAGAATTATTGTTAATACGGAAAAATACAAATACATAAATTGCTATATATCTTCAATCAGAAAAACTGATGACTTCCTGGAGCAACTCAATAAAATAATGAATAAAAACAAAGAGTCATACTCAATGATTTATTTTTCCGACCATGGTTTAACTCATGAAGGAATGGGCGACTCCATTTATCTAAATAATGGAAATAAAATAAGCACATTACATTATGAAATTCCGTTATATAAAATAAACTCTGACTCAAAATCTAAAAAATCTTGCAAGTCATTTAAATCAGCACTGAATTTCACAAATGGAATTGCCAATTGGGTTGGTGTTAAAAATAAAAAACTATCTGAAAGCTATGACCTCTTTGATTGTAAGGATGATTATTTAGACTTCCCAATTTATAAAAAAAAGCTAGATACTCTTATAGATAAAAAAGAAGACAGCCCAGTTAATATTAACTAGTTAAATCCATTACATTCCACATCTTTACGATGTGGGATGTAATCTGAGTATTATTGTTTATAATTTCTTAGGCCAGATTATATCAGGAGCGGTGGATACGTCCACTGCCTCCAGTTCGTCCAGATAGTCCAACCAGGCGTTTAACCGCGCCTTTTCATCAGGGGTGATTCGCCCGAGAGCTAATTTTGTTTGCAGTAACTGAGTTTCAGCCTGAACCTCCGTAATCAGCGCCTGTTTATCGTATTCCGCTTTTGCGATCAGTTGCTCTTTCGTTGGTCGCGGATTTGTGATGTTATCAGCTTCCTCTTTGGTGATTTCAGTCACTTTTTCTTTTATCCACTCTTTTGCAGAGTCATTATCTTCAAGTGCATAAATTTCATTATTTTTTGTTTTGTAATATCTCATAGTGACATCTCCAGCCAGCTATTAATAACAACCCATTCTGTCGGCTGCCCCCATCCACCGTTGACGCTATATCTTGCTCCGGGCGGAATTGTAGCCGTCAGAGAAACCACTTCATCAGCCGCAGTCCAGCGGTAATCCCCGCGATTCTGTCCACCCGTATCAATAATCTGAATATCAATACTGAAAGGGTATTGTGTGCCGGTTCTGTTTGATTCGACATGAATAATGCGGGGCTTGCTGTCGGTATTGGTATACCAGACTTTATTTTGGCGGCTGGACGTCAGATTTTTGTAGGTTTGTCCGACACCAAAAAGCTGATCTGTGGTCGCAATATTTTTACCGTCAATTTTGAAACCATCAGTACCGATAGTAAGCGTATTACCTGTAATCCTGTTTTCCAGGCTTAACTTGTTACCAGCGGTAATCCCCCACCATGCAGCGAAGATATCCTGAAGGTACAACTCCTGGTATACCGATGTACCAGCTTTTGCTTTCAGTGTCTGGGTGCGACCGCCCGGCGCCTCAATATCCGTCTGTCCTGTAATCTTTCCGCCGGTCTTATCGAACTTCTTATCGAGCAATTCCGGTAAACCAAGGTTTTTGATAAAGGTATCTTTATTCGGGATGTCCGCGCCGTTCTGGTCTTTGGCGAGTTTGCTGTTTACTTCTGTTTTTGTGGCATAGTCTCCGCCGGAGATTATTTTGCTGATAGCTTTAGAAAGCTGGGTGTCATCATTTTTATCCTGCTGCATTCCTGCGGCAATAATCACACCAAGAATTTCCCGCTGGACGGAATTAAGCCAGCCAGCCTCAAGAATTGTCGGTGCTATACCGGCGGCCACGTTGCCGTTTGTCCACTCGCCGTTTTTATCGGCGGTACTGGTGACATCACCAATTTTTTTCATAACAAAGCCTCACTCAGTGAAGGTGATAATGAGTTGTTGATAGTCAGGGTTTACTGGCCGTAACCGACCTGAAGGATCGTATGAGAGGGGGAAATCTGATTAAACTGGCACTCGAGGTAATGTTCACCCCACGAACGCAGCGGGTCACCGCAGTAACTTCCGCCGGCGACCGCGTATGTCACCTGCGTGTTTCCGGCATTGATGCGCCAGACAAACGGCCATTCATCACCATTCAGTGCATCACCGCAGGCCGACAGCCCCGCCCTTGCCTGCCGGAATTCGGTAATGGTGATGGTGTAACCCATCTCGGCCGCCAGGCTGATGTAATAGGGCTTTGACATCCCGCCGGTACGCAGCAGCTTTGAAAGAACCGCGGATTGTCGTTTCGGAATAGTGTCCATATCCCCGATCCCACAATCATCCGGCAGACCGAGTGTTTTTTCCCACTCCGGTAATAACGTTGTGGCCGTCTTCGGAAATGCTCCCTCAAGCAGCTGAACAGCGTCAATATCCGAGGCCTCATAACCGCGCGCCAACGCCCGGAGAACAGCATGCATATTCGACCCCGGCCGCCAGTCCCACGCCATACCCTGCGGTGCCAGTCCGATCATGGCCTGAGTGTAATCGTCAGCGGTGTAATTCATGTGTATGACACCTCCCCGCGCTGCGCCAGTTCGCCGGTGCTCAGAACTATATTTTCAGCCGGTTTTTTCAGGACAAAGCCGGTGGTGCCGGGGATATCAGCAATCGCATACTGCAGGTCAGAAAGGTAGATTTTTGTGCCGCCGGTCGGGTCACTGTCCCGGAAGAACACATCATCAATGGCTTTGGCTATCTGCTGATGTAATTCCGAGGTTGCCCGGCTCAGCCCTTCAATTTCAAAATCTATCTTTTTCGCAACAGGTGAACAGACCCACACCAGCGCCGTTACCGTCTGCACATCCCAGATATGATCTGCAACACGCAACTGGTCACCGGTCGCATGAACTGAATAAGTTTCTTTGGTAGCCGGTCCGTCTGTTCCCAGCGGAAAGCCGCCGTTGCTGTTGCCGTCACACATAATGTAAATGCCGACCGACCCGGCCCCCAGCAGGCGGCGTTTTACCCAGGCGCGGGAAATGCCCGGCACTTCTTTCGCCCAGCCTTCATAGTCTGTATCGCTGCCGCCCTGCGGTGGTTTTTGGTACGCATGCAGGACCCGCTGCCGGAAAGCCTCTTCATTCTCAATATCACTGCCGCCGGTGATCGGATCAACAGCAATACAATCTGAAGACACTCCGGATATCGCTATCTCAAGCGTCAGTTTTGTCCCGGCCGGTGAGTTACCCGCCGCGCCGCCGCCGTAAATATTATCGTCAATGCCGGGCAGAATGGCTTCAACAGACGTGAAGCCTTTCCCGTCAGCATTAATATGCACCTCAGTAATAGACTGGTACCGGTATCCATCTCCGCGGGTCATCGCCGTACAGGCCGGAATGATGCTGCCCGGCACGCCGTCAAACTGCACCTTTGTACAGGTGGCTTTGTTCGGTGGTTTGCGGTACACCCGTTTCAGCGCCCCCCATCCCGCCAGGTTTTCATCCGTTGCGGTAAACGGAGTTGCCTGTTTTGCAATGTAATCCAGATAGGCATAATGCAGGTGCGCCATACCGGCATCCATATCCGCCAGTACCCGCATATTGGAATACCGCAGCAGCGCACCGGGCTCTTTCAGTTCATTGCGCAGGAAATTCTGGTTCTGCTCCCGCAGCTCCGTCAGTGTTTTACGCTTAAACGGCATTTATTGTTTCTCCCATACCCAGTAAAAACGCAGATCTTCCGCACCGGAATCCGGCCGGTGATAACGGATAACCATATTCAGCCGCTGCGGCCACACTATTTGTGTCCGGATCTGAATATCAGATACGACCCCGTCAGTTATCAGCCATGCCAGCGCCTCCCGGGCGTAATCTTCTGCTTTCTTTGCCACCTGTGTGGTCAGTTTCTGACGTCTCAGCAACCAGAGACGGGAGCCGATAAACCCATCAGTTCCGGTATCCGCCCACCATCCCCGCCGGTACTCATCGTCGTAATCATCGTCACTGTGCGCCAGACGGTCCGTGAACAGACTGATCATAATCGCAGACTGTAAATCATCACCGGAAAGCAGGTCACCGTTTCCGGCTATCCAGTCCGCCCGCAGTGTGTCCGCGTTCCACCAGGAAGAAATATCAGACATCAGACTTTCTCCTTAATCGGATTACTGGTTTTGGTGGCACTGCCCGGTTCCACATTTTCCACATCGTGGTCGTGCTTGTTATAACTGTCCCGCAGCGCTTTCAGTGTGGACGGGTTGCTTTCGTAGTTATCAATGACATCACCGGACACTTTCAGGATCGGCGTATTCAGCACCACTTCTGTTTTGGCGTTGACCGTCACCTTATCAGCGTTATTGATGGTCACATCTTTATCCTTGGCCTCAATCACAATGCCGTCCTCTGTCATGTGGATGTACATGCCCCACAGGTTGTACATCACACTTTCGCCCGGCGAGAGTCCGGTATGACGGGAGCCGGGATGATTGCTGCCGATGACCACCGCACTGGAGCGGTTTCCGCCGAGATAGGCGATCAGAACATCCGACCCCGGCGGCAGAGAGGACGAAAAACCAAATTCTGTCATACGGTAAGTGCCGTCCCTGACTTCCAGCGCTGTGCTGTACTGAATGGTCTGAATCGCCCCGTCATCTTTGGTAATACTGGATTTACCGGCACCGATCATCATCGACATGCGGGTTTTTAAATCACGAACCTGATCGCTCATTGTCACACCCTTATTACCTGGTAAAATTCATACGGCTCGGCAATGAATGCTTCCGGTGGCATCAACTGTAGTGTTGCGCGTGTCCCGCCGGCATCCCGCAGATAGGTCACATTAGAAAGTGTCCAGAATTTATCCGTGACACCCAGGACGGGGATATCTATCGGGATCAGCGTATTCGGCTCCCACAATTTCCCGGAGGCATCCCGCCAGCTGTCAACCATCACACTCAGGATTTTTGAGCGGCCGTAGCGGCGGTTCATTTCCCAGTCGATACTCTCCTGCTCCCGTTTAGCGGTAATCAGGGTGCTTTCGATAATGGTGATGTAATTCCGGTACCGCATTTTCCCGGCCTCCGGATCCCGCGCCGAGGCGTTCTGTACCGCTGACACATCCCCGGCAAACGGGGTAACAGACAGTGACACACCGGTATAATCGGAATAGCGCTCTGCCATAGAATCCGAGAAATCAGCACTTTCGATATTTTTACCCTGCTCCACGCCGCTGGCCGCCACCTTGTCACTGACACGGGTCAGCAACAGGTTTCCGTCCGGCTGTTCGTAATACAGCAGCGCAGAATACCGGCAGCAGCGTTCGATCACCTGCTGTGAGGACTCCCCCCAGTTCAGGGTGAATTGCGGGATAATCTGTAACCCGCCATCGGAAACTGTGCTCGACACCTCAATGCCGTACCACTTCGCCAGTTTCTGTGCGATTTGCAGGGCGTTGGACTGGCTGATCACGTTGTTCGGCCAGTTGGCAGAGCAGTCCACCAGATCCTGACATTTACCCCGCCCGGAGACGCTTATCTGGTGCTGGTTTTTATTGATCTGCCCGTTCCAGGTGTCGATATAACCGGTAATAACCCGATCCTGACCAAGGAATACCTCACAGGGATCACCCGGCTTAAACAGCTGCTTTTCATCCGTTGCCGGGTAGTAATCCATCAGACTGATTTCAAAGTCATTCGGCAGCCGTTCAATGCCACGGGTAACCCGGACACTGTCCCAGCCGGAAATGCGCTTGCCGTTTATCACCAGTGATAATTCTTCGGTTTTTTTCGTCTCTTCCGTCATTTTTTCAGGGCCTTAAATTTCACCGGCATAAACGCCGGGTGCCGGGGCTGAATCTCCATCACCAGATCGTCGCTGCGGGTTGCATCCTGATACAGGCGGTTGGCGACATTGAGAGACGGCAGCACCGACGGCAGAGCGTAAGACGACAGGCGGCCGCGTTCGGAGCCTTTATCGGTGAAGAAAATAACAACCTGTTCGCGCCGGTTCAGGAGAGTAAGATAAATATCATCCAGCGCCAGATCCCCGGTAATAGTCATGGCATCATCAAGGGATTCACAGACTTCACGCTGATATCCGGCGGCCTCAGTGCTGTTTGTCGGGTCAGACTGTCCGGCCACAACCGAAAGCGCCGATGCCGCCAGCACAACCAGCATCATTTCAGCCAGTGCGGCAATTCTCTTATCCTGCTCCGTCTGCTGATATTCCGGATTGCGGAAACGGGATAATGTATTCAGGATCTGAATCTTCTGGCCGGTGTCACCGTCCATTGTTATCAGGATGACAAACACCTGCTGTATCTGTGCGATCACATCTTCGGGGGTTTCAGCATCACTGACCGCGCTGAGTGTTTCATCCAGCCGTTGCCGGTCAATAATTGCCTGGTTCAGCGTTTTATCAATAATTGCACGGTCATCAGTATCACCCTGATGTATGCGCTTGCCGGTCGCACCGGACACCGCCCCGCCCGCGCTGCCTTTCTGATAGCGACCGTATTTATTGCTGCCGAATACGCTTTTCAGCGAGTTACTGAGATTAGTGACCTCATCAACTGAACTGCTGACCATATTTACCCAAAAATCCGCAGTCTGTTGCAGTGTCTTCATCATCTGTGTAACAGACCGGACTTCGCCTTTAATCATGGCGATCGTTTTCAGCGTGGTATGTGCCGCTTCTTTCAGCCACTGCCCGAATGTCAGTTCACCGGTTTTTTCGCTGCCGGTTATGGCAAACACTTTCAGGCCAGACTCGATAACCACCAGCTCAAATTCAAACACCCTGCCGCTTTCTGCATTTTCTGACACCCGCAGGCCGCTCTCAGTCACGCTGACGGTCATTTCCCCGAGTGTCGGGTGAATCAGTGTTCCGGCCTCACCGACTTCACAGGCGGCCACCAGATTGTCGCGCTGGGTAATAACGTCTGGTGCGTCATACACCAGGCTGTCCTGAATCAGGAATCCCTTTATGGTGATACGCCGGTTGCTGCGACCCATATCCTCTATCCAGGACTGATCGCGGTATGCATATTCATGAATGGCCTGGCGACGACCGAAAACACTTTCACCGCTGATCACACCGAACGGCACACCACGAAATGAAGCCTGTTGCAGGTGTTCTGACCAATTCCAGTCCGGCTCAATGCCGAGTACATCAGATATGGTGTCTTTGATAATTGGCATATTGGCTCCAACGACAAAACCCGCAGTTAAGCGGGGATCAGTTTATGCGGTTATTACAGGGAAAATACTGTTAAATCAATGATGTTCAGGAAATCTATTCAGGCAATAAAAAACCCTCTAGAGAGGGTTTTTTATTATTAAAATCAATCAATGCGGTAAAATAATGGATGCACAACAAATGTTTTATTGTAATCGCTAATATCCAAGCTTGGCTTGTCAAAGCTAGAATATATAACAAGGGTATTTGTTTTTTCTATACCTATTAAACCAATAGTGAACCACACATTTAATAATAACCTTATGTCAGTTGATATTTTCTCATCAACTGGATCGTTATTTGACACTCTGTCAATTAAAAAACCAAGGATATCGTCTTTATTTAACTCATCGGCCTTAAACCTATCACTTTGAATAAGCGATATACTATCAATGTAACTCAGAACATTCTTATATTGACTCATCCATTCTTTATTCAATGCAGCTTTGCGTGATGTATAATATTTTTCCTCCGCCTCAATGACCATATCTTCATTTAGTTCTGTTCTGCCATCTCCCTGCATTAAGCAAAAATTAACAAAATCTATAGCATCCCTTGGTCTGAGCATTGTCTTATCAAGAATGTAATCAGCTGCATTTTTTTGTCTAACTGAGAAGTTAAATATATCAGAGAACGCGACTTCAGTTCTGGATGAATACTTATGTTTTAAAAGATAATTAATTCTCTTATCAAGAACTTCTGTTAACTCTCGTCTATTCCATTCTATTGGAATTATAAGTGATCTATCTTTTTCTTCTTGTCTCAGATTTGTGTTGTAAATACCCATAAGGATATCTGTTCTTATTGAAATCAATATCTTAACTGACTTCAAATCAATTAATTCTTTAAACGCATCAAGAAGAGCATTGATGAAATCATACCTAATTGCACTATCACTCAGCCATGATTTATCAAGATCATCTATACTAATAATTATTCTACTTTGACTTTCATTTGGACTTTCATCCATTATTAATTTTATTAATTCTTTTTGTTTTCTTAATAAATTACTGCTTACATATCTTGCTGTTTCTCTCTGTATTTTTTCTACGTGCTCTTCATTAATTTTTAGCGACGCGCCAATATTTTTGCTTCCAAGACTCGCACCAACTTCGTCCTGAAATTTATCTGTTATTTCTGCAACAATTTTATCATTAAAAAAATTATCTTTATAGTATTCTAAGTATTCCTTAGCCATTTCCAAGTTGTACTTTTTCTTTTTATTCATAACTAAGGCTTGTACTTTCTCTAGAAATGACTGTTCACTTACATATACTGTCTCTATTACCTTAACAAGCAATACATGCATCCACAGTGATTTATAGAAAACCCTCAAATCTACAGATGAATCAATTAATTTTGATATAAATATGTTATTATTTATATGTTCAAACACTGTTGATTCAGCTTCTATTATGGCGCATTTTTTTATACTTGGCTCTTCTGTTAATTTTTTTAACAATGCTGTTTTACCAGAACCTGTTCTTCCTACAATAATTCTTTTAACAAAATCTATATCCTGTGTATCAAATTTTTTTAATGTTTTATATACTGAAGATTCTAAAAAACAATTTGACAAAAAATGATCTGTTTCAGCATCTAGGCTGCCTATCTGGTCACTGCTTTTAAATTTATAGAGTTCCATCTTTAATATCTGCATTAATGTGTGATTATCCAAGAGTATCATGGCTAACATATATTGTGATATGAAAAATAATTATAGTGTTATCCATCTCATAATTTTACTGGTTACGCAGGGCACATCTTGACTATACAGGTTTCACGCAAGTACTGAATATCAGAAAATACCCGTATAATTTTAGATTTTGTTACCCACTATTTTACCACACCAGACAACTCAGCGCCGGAGAAGCCCTTTCCGGGGCTTCATCACGGCATATTCATTGCAGTTGTCACCCTGCCTTTAGGTTTCACGTTAACGGTACTTTTTGTGCCAGTCTCTGCGTTAGTCAGTACGATTTCCAGTGTACCGCCAGATTTATTCTCCTGAAGCACTTGGGATAACTGCTCAGTGAAAGCCAGTAACGCCTGAGTTGGGTCTCTGTCTATTTTAAAGTCGGTCGCTGCTGATGCAGTCTCTTGTTGTTGAGCCTGCTGCATGGCTATCATGTCACGCTGTTCTCTGACCCTATCGGGGTTACGAAGCCCTTTCCAGCGGTCATCCATAATTGAATCCATAATGCCATCCATTACTTCCTGGTGGCTGTACGGCTGCTCGATGTTTTCGACCTTAATCATATGAGGAATGACCTTAGCCAGTACATTAGGATCATGCATATTAAGCGGCTCATGCGGACCAAACCCGGTGCCTTTTGATACCCGATCTATGTATCCCTGAGTGTTATTTTTTGCCTTAGTTGGTGCGTACTTCCTCAGGAGGCCGTCGAAAGTATTCAGACCATCTTCAGCATCAAGCATTAGCTGGCGTGACATTGCTGCTATCCCGTCTCTGGATGACCCGAATTTGACGTACCGATGGTCGTTACCGTAATCATACCCCGTGCTGTTGGGTGCAGCGATCAGGTTGCCTGGGTTGTTATTTCTCAATCCACGCCGGTTTGGATTATATTGCTCATCCTGCACCCAGTTATCAGGTACCTTACTGTTTAATGCTGGCTTGTTTTTACCGGCTTCGGCTCGCTCCCTCTGTTCCTCCCATTTATCACTCCATTTGTTATAGATATCAGTATACATTTTGTCGTCCGGGTCGAGGGCGGTCATCCGCAAGTCCTCAAACCAACTTAGTGAATCCCTGTACTCCTTGTCTTTAGCAGCCCAACGAATAATATCCTGACGCTTATCACCATGATAAAAGTTATCTTCCGTATCATTTATACGCAGCTCGGATTCACGGATATTTTTCATGGCACCATCAAGATCACCGAAATCAGGGATTATGCTGGGTGAATCAATAAACTCATAAAGCGACTTCTGTATCTGATTCATTTTACCGGTCAATTTAGCACCAGCTTCGCTTAACTGAGTATCCACCTCAGTCATTTTTTCAGCGAACTCCCCATCCATGGTCAGGCCAAATTTGTCCGAGTTATCCAATCGCTCCTGGAGTTTTCCTTCCCGTAACAGGGCAATAAGCTCCGGTGTTAACTTTAGTTTATCCCGAAGCTCCCAGTTTCGATGTTCCGGCAGTACTTTAATCGCGGCTTCAAGACTCTTTAGTGTCTCAACCATATTAACGCTGCCGTCTTTATTGGTGGAAATTTCAGCGCCAATACTGCGAATGGCAGCCCGTAAATCATTATCATCGCCATTCTGAGCACGGCTGAACTGCTCAAACTGCTTTTCAATAATATTGCGTGAATCGTCCACACTAACACCGCGCTGATGGAGAGTTCCGCTCAGCCGGGTACTTTCCTCTACCGTCATACCGGAATTAGCAGCTGATGTGGTGATATTTTTACCTTCCTCAGCCATCCCCGTAATCAGCTTGCCGCCACCGGCGATAATTGCACCGATACCACCAATGCCTGTCAGTTTCCCGGCCAGCGCACCGAAGTTTTTCAGCGGCGGGATCATATCCCCGATGCTCTGAACGCCGGATTTCGCCTCCTCGGAAACATCACGGAGTAAATCACCGATACCGCGCAGCCCGGTCACTGATTCATCACCACCGAGTTTCAGTTTATCCCGCGCCTCATCCAGTGCCGGATTCAGACTACGGATCTTTTCCTCCAGAACCGTAATCTGACCGCTTGCACGATCATCAGCATTCAGTTCAAAATCAAAGGCATTACCCGCCATAATTAATCTCCGCTTTTAATCTCTTCGGCCTGTTCTACCCACCAGTGCAGACGGCTTTTTGACAGGAGCCACGCATCACGCGGCCCCCACCGGTAAAACCAGGTCACCTTTGCCGCCAGCCGCTGCCATGACCGGAGAGCATTTATGCCAAAAAAGGGGTCAGAAAATCACGGCACTGTTTGAAGTCTGTGATCGCCATTTTTTTCAGTTCTGTTTCCGGGATTTCACTGACCAGGGAAATCAGCCGGCGCATACCGGGAAGCGAGTTGCTGGCCTTATTCTGCACATCATAAAACTGCTCTACTTCGATAAGGCACGGCTCTCGCAGGTTAACTTCCTCATAACGGACTTTGCCGTCATTGGATTCCAGCGGTTTACTCAGGGTGATAGTTTTTGTTGTTTCCACAATTAGTTCTCCGTTACCGAACGACCTTCAAAACGCACGTCAAACACGGCGTCTTCGCTGTTTACTTCCTGAGTCTGAACAACCCAGAGCCCCTGACCGATGATGGTTTTACCGTTCGCCAGTTCGGCCACCACGTTCACATTGGTCATGCCGTTAAAATCCGCCACGGTGGTACCGCCGGAATCACGGACACGCATCGCGATAAAACCGGCAACCGGCTTTTCTTTGTAACCGTGGACAAAGTCCATACCGGTCAGGGTTTCGCGGGTGACAGTGGACGGACTGTATTTAAAGTCCGCCGCCACCATAATTGACATACCGTTGACGGAGACGTGAGCCGTTCCCGCCAGACGGTTGGATGTATCGCCCATGATTTCTCCTTAGTTGCCCGGCATCAGGCGGAACTGGTTAAGCAACGCAAACACGCGCAGCTGGTTAATGAGGGTGCCGGTCCACAGGACATCAACACGGTTCGGGTTCTGGCTGTTGCGCTCGACTTTCAAGCCTTTGGCAAACCCTTTCGCGTCCTGCACATGACCGTTAAATTCCAGGAAGCCATACTGGGCGATCAGTTCTGCTTTAATGATATTCGGCGTGACGATTGCAGCCCCCGGCGCAAAACGGGTGCCGTCTTCTGCCAGCTTCATACGCCCGAATTTACTGGTCACCTGGGTACGCAGATAGCGTGATACAAACATCAGCAGATACAGCGTTTCCACCTGCAGGTAACTGTCGTCATTGTCGCCGTAGGCATTTTTCTGGTAGGTCGTGATGATATTCTCAACCCGAACGGTACTGTCATCGTCCACGGTAAATGTGGAAATGCCGCTGTGCAGCAGATTGTTACGCTCGGTCAGTTCAAGAATCTTCGTGTCGTCCGGCGGCAGCACACCACTGATAACCAGCGTCTGTAACGGGCGGCCCGGGTCATTACGCAGGCTCTGGGCAATGGCACCGGTATATGCCGCGCTCCACTGATAATCCGGTGAGGGTGAACCGTTGACCCCGAGCAGTGAGGCATGCTGGTCGTTACGCTTTTCACCAAGATCAGCCAACTGACCATAAGTGCCGGTGATCACCCCGTAGCTGTGTCCGTATAACTGTTTGTCCCACGCCCAGCGGTCTGCCAGAAAGGTTTTCACCACATCGAGAGACGCCGTATCGGTATACGGGTTCACGATAAAATCAAAGGATCGGTCTTTCAGGTTCGCCAGACCATTAAGCAGATCCGGAGCGCCGTTACCGCCGGACATCGCCGTGACGGTCATTTCAAAACCGGACGGTGTCGACTCGCCACCGGTCAACCCGAGGTAGTTCAGCCGGATATCAATCCCGTTACCGTGAGCGCCTTTGTTTTTGGCCGTCAGAGTAACCGTATCTGCCTCGGCTGCTGCTGTTACCGGGAGGTTCGCGTTGCGGTTAATCACTTTAGCCAGTCCGGTTGCGATCACTTCTTCTGTGTCCGTGGCCACGACGGCCATCTGCACGCGGATACCCGCGATATACAGTGAAATCACACCGGTATCATTGGCAGCACTGGTAATTTTCAGTTTACCGGCGGCGGCTGTCTGCGATTCAGTATCTGCCAGCGGTAACACCCACACCTCACCGGCGGTATCATTGCGGAAATACGCATCAGCCTCTGTGTGCAGCATGGATCCGCGACCGAAACGCTCTGCGGCCTGCATCCCGGATGTGATGCGCTCAGGAATGCTGTCTTTTCCCGCCGCACCTTCCAGCATCTGGCCGATTAACAACGTGCGCTGGGTGGCGGTTGCGGTGTTGGCCATCGAGTTATCAAACTCAACGAAAAACAGCGGGGTCCGCAAATTCTGCGGAATAGTGGCAAATGGCACGGTCATGCTTTTTGCTCCTTCACTTTCTGAGGATTACCCGGCACGACATCCCCCTGATTCAGACGGGTGCGCCAGAAAACATTATCGGGGACGTCCTGCCCGGATTCAGGCAAAAGCTCCCCTTTGACCGGACAGCGGACGCTGCGGCCTTTTACGGGTTTTACAAACATGGTTACTCCTGATTAGTCAGGTCGATGGAGACGTGATGTTCCGGGCTGCCGTCAGGCATCTGAACGCTGATGTCGATACCGGTTAGCGGATCCGCATCAACCGGGTAGAATTCCTCCGGCCCCTGGTAATACTCGATATCCAGATCCATCAGCAGTTGCGCCATATGGCCTTCACCGGCAGCACTGATGTTTATCTGAGATCGGATATTCAGGAACTGCTGGATTTTCCGGGTCAGCTCATAACTGTTAATTACCGCCCGTTCAATCTGTTCCCGCAGGGCTTCGAGAGCCAGCTCTGCTTTTATGGCGCCGTTCCGGTCTGCCTCATCGAACTCTTCCAGGCGGCCGGTGACTCGGACCGTGGTCACTGTGTTAAACTGCGGAACGTTACGGCCGAGTGAATGTTTTTCATCAAACGGGGTCTGCACGATAATGCAGGGGTATTCTGCATTTGTTGTCGGCCAGTCCTGCGGGGAATACACACGGTCTTCCGCGCTGGTTTTCCCCTTCAGGGCCGCGACAACGAGCTCACGAACTCTGGCTGCATTCATTATTTCACCTTATTCAGGATCAGGTGTGTCCCGCCGTGACTGTCCGGCTGCACATCGGATACCACAAACAGAGTGCTGACGCTGTAGACAAATACCCGATCCCCTTTCGCCGGAGGCACAGTAAAAATAACATCGCGTACACCGAGGATCGGACGGGTGGTATTGATACCACTTTCACCGTCCATGCTTTCATAGTTCTGGAAATAGGCCCGGTCAAAAATGCCGTCGATGTCGTAAAATCCGGCGCCTTTGGCACTTTTCACCGGTTCCCAGCGTACTTTTTCCGCAAAGACGTTATGCAGCGGCCCCAGCAGGTGTTTATCCCAGTCAATGCCCATTGATGGTTACAGTGCCGGGCGGGTTGGCTTTCGCCAGTTTTTCCCGCACTGCCTCCAGAGACATCACCACGCCCAGCTCAATCAGGCGGACAGCATCAGAATCATCCAGCGTGATTTGCTGGTTTTCCCGGTAAAACTCACCGTCATGCTGCACACTGCGGCCTTTGACCACCACATACACACCATCGGATTCCGGGCCAGGTTCCGGAGTGAAATTCTGCGCTGATACGGTTTCGGTTACCGGCTCATTGCCGGCAGTCTCCGGATCCTTCACCGGATTAACCTGACCGGGAACCATCAGCTCGGGCGGCAGGCCGCCCGGCTCCTGTGGTTTCTCCGGCGTATTTTTTTTATTCGCCATCAAATCCCCCTGTTAAACCACAACGGCACACAGTGATGCGTTAACACGGCTCGGAATGACCAGCGGCGCAGACTGAACCATAATAAAACGCTGCGCCGGATCGTGCTGCAGCCAGGACTTCGGCGCATATGCCATCGGGCCGTAATTGAATGCCGGGTCGATAATGGCACCAAATGCACGGGTCCCCATCAGGTCAGCGCCTGACATAATCACCGAGCCGTCAGCAATCATCGGTTTTTCTTTACCGTCCAGCGGATCAATAAACCAGTCGTTGTATACCCACAGGTCATAGTTACCCCAGCGGCCTTTGTATACAGCACCTGTTTTGATTTGCGCACCGGGGTTAATCTGGTTACCGAACGGAGAAAGCGCGGGGAAGGTAATGGCGCTATCCTTAACCGAAGTGTCCAGACGGAAAGCTTTCCACGATTTGGTGGTGAACACGATATCGGTCGCCACCGCACCGGACTCCTTCAGCATACGCTGCGCCCAGTCTTCAATGTCAGCGCTCGGTTTGGTGTTGGTTTTTCCTGCTTCCACGGTTTCCGGCCATTTATCGGCACCGCTCAGGGCAATAGTCAGATCGGACGAACGCCCGAAATCCACCACCTGAGTTTCATAACCTTCACCGGTTACTGTCACCGTACCGGTCTGGAGTGCGCTGGCCGCCATCCATTCCAGGCGGCGGTTAATCATGTCAATCTGGTCAGTCAGCTCGAACTGCAGGTTCAGCATTTCACGTTCAGCGGCAGAATACTGACCTCCGATGCGCTCACCAATCTGACGGCGGATGGGTTTACGCAGATCCGGTGCACGTTTGTCTTTGATGTACGCCGGTTTAAAGCTGTTGGTCTGGAACTTACGGGCTTCCACCAGCTTACCTTCCACCAGCGGCGAAACGAACGGAGCCAGACGGCGCAGACCGACATCAACATCAATGGAAACCTCTTCGGTATCGGATTCCGTGATATTCGGGAAAAACTTATCCAGCAGCCAGTTCTGACTGGTCATCAGATTCGGAACAACCTGGATTAATACATTGGTATCGAAAATATTCATGCTTTTTCTCGTATAAAAGACGTCACAACGCCTGCCGTGACCGGCATCAGGACGTCTGTATTAAAGGGAGGGATCAGGCCTGTACGCTGTCGCGCAGGAAGACGGAGAACTTACGCAGGGCATCTTTCAGCTCTGCCGCAGTCCAGCTTTCATCATGAATAATGCGGTTCTGATTAAATTCACCCATCAGATAGACACCGCCGGAAACGCTGCTGTCAGTGGTATCGACATCATCCGCCAGGATAGCACACGGAATTTCACTGCCGTCAGCCGCCCCTTTTTTGCTCAGCGCATACTCACCAGAATCAGTGACTTTACCGAGGATGGTACCGCGTTTCAGAATACCGGCTTTGGCAATCATGCCGGTATCTGTCACGGTCTGTAACGGGCCGGAAATCAGCTGATCCGGATTAAATACCGCCTGGCGTACTCCCGGCTGAAACGGGTTCTGTGAGAACTGATCCATTATTTCGCTCCCTTGTTGCTGTTATAAAGACGGGTCATCTGCTGCACCAGAGCATCTGCAGATCCGCGAGCCGGTGTCTGTGCATCCGGACTGATACGTACCTGCTGCTCTGCCCGCATGCGGCTGTCGAGCGATGCGCGCTGTGTTGCAGGCTGTACCGCACCCATCGCTTTCAGGGTGCTGATAGCTTCAGATGAAGACATGCGGGTATTGAATGCCAGATGTGCAGCCATATCCGGACGACCGGCAGCAGCCTTGCTGCCAAAGATGCGGGCACAGCGCTTGCGTTCAGCGCGGCGGCCTTTTTTCACATCTTTATTTTCATCGTCGTCTTCGGCGTCTTCGTCATCACCTTCCGCGTCTTCATCATCTTCGGCGTCAGGGTCGTCGTCATCACCTTCAGCTTTTTTGGCTTTGCGACCCTGCTTTTCGTCGTCCTGTTCTTCTGCATCCTCACGATCTTCATCGTCTTCCGCATCTTCGTCGTGCTCGTCCTCTTCCGCTTTGCGGCCTTTGGCTTTGCGCACTTTTTTATTTTCATCCTCTTCCGAGGCTCTGGCTTTTTTACCCAGGCCAATCAGATGTGCAAAGGTAAACTTATTGTCTGCCATAGTTAAATTACTCCGGATTCTTTCATCAGTTCCTGAAATGCGACATCAGGACTGGCAACCGCATCAGCCAGACCCATCTGTACGCCCTCGGCTGCCAGATAACAGGCGGCCTGTGTATTGCGGATCACTGTCTCAGACAGTCCGCGGTTACGGGAAACAGTGCTCACAAACAGACGCCCCATTTCATCGACATCGTGCTGAATGGCCGCTTTCGCCTCGTCACTCAGCGCCACATACGGGTTACTTTCCGCTTTACGGTTCCCGTAGGTGATAATGGACACTTTCAGCCCGTCATCCTTGATACGCTGTGACCAGTCACAGTGAATAACGATCACCCCGACCGAACCGACACCACCGGTGCGCGGGACGTAAATTTTGTCCGCAGCGCTGGCAATGGCATAAGCAGCGGAAAAGGCATTTTCGGACAGAATGGCGTGAATGGGCTTTTTGCCGCGTTCGGCATAAATCAAATCAACCAGGTCAAAACAACCGGCCACTTCACCGCCGGGAGAATCGATATCCAGACAGATACCCTTCACTTCCGGATCGTTAACAGCGGTCAGGAAGACCCGGCGGATGCCGTCATAACCGGTCATACCGCTGTACGGCCGCAGTGTGCCGAGTTTCTGAACCAGCGTGCCGTAGACCGGGATAATCGCGATGCCCTCCAGCACGTCATACCCGCTGTCTTTCCGGGCTTTACGGTTGAAATATCCGTCATCGTCTTCCATCATGGTACTGCGGATCTGCGTGATACCGAGCCGCTCTGTCAGTGATGACACAATCACTTCCGCTTTCTGCGGGTGTATAGCAAGAGGCGTGTTAAACAGCTTCTGTGCCAGGTGGGGTAAATTCACTTCGCCTCCTGTTTGTTATCGGGGTTTGGTGCAAACTCTTCTGCCACTGCCCAGCTGGGCGGCGGCAATCCGAGCTCTTTAAACCGCTGAAGTTCATAGCTGCGCTGATCGACCAGCTCTTCCCAGTCCTCACCCATGTTTTCAGCCACTTCTATTTCCAGTGTTGAAAAACCGGCTTCCATACTGAGAATGGCCCCTTTTTTCTCAGCGACCGGATCCACCCAGCCGCGCCCCGGCCCCATCCAACGCGCGCGGCAGTAGGATGCTGATGCGTCCATAAAGTCCGGGGCATCATTCGGTAACGGAACATCTTCCACATCGTGGATTTCTTCGGCAAAAGCCACCGCTATCGGTTGTGCGAAACCATTTGAGAAGTCATCACGGCGGCGGGTCAGGGTTTTCCAGGCTTCCAGCATGGCGGCACGGGCAGAGGAATAGTTAACATCAGACCAGTCCTGTGTGACCTGCTGGGCTGACAGGCCGGTTGCCGCAGAGATGTTCCGCAGCACCGCACTCTCAAAACCGTCAAAATTACTGGTCGGCCGGGCGGCGGACAGTGTGACTATTTTTTCATTCGGGAACAGGTGCGGGATCCGTGCGCCGTTCTGAAGATTGAGTCGCTTGTCCTGATAGTATTCTGTCCGCAGTGTCTGGTAGGCACTGAGTTCATCACCGGTAAAATCGCCGGTATCCCCCAGGGCGGAAGCCACCATCTGCGCATCATACGGGGATTCGATATACGCCCCGAAAATAGCGTTGAGGATTGCCGCCTCCAGTTCTGATTCATCGTACTTAATCAGCATTTTCAGCTTCTGAACGATAGGGGCCAGAATACCGATCCCCCGGTGCTGAGCACCGCGCTCCATATCAAAATCATGCACTACCACCGGACGACCCCATGACGTTTCACGCTGAATGCGTTTCCATGTCATGGTTTTCTTACCGGCCCACCAGTCGCCCATATGGGCTTCGCGGATGTGATAGGCGATCGGGGCACCGTCGCTGTCAATCTCCACCCCGCCGCGTATATTCGGCATATCAAAATTCTGCTGCGGGTTACTCAGGCGGTCGGGATCAATAATCTGAACCGTCGTCGCATAACGGGCCTTACCGTGACCAAGCCGGTCAGGACGGTATTGCAGAACCGCCAGCGCATCACCGTCCAGCAGCTTGTGACGGAAAGCCAGCCGCAGCATCTGCGATACGGTCTGTTTACGTTCAACATCACAGTACCGGCCCTTGTCATTTGCCCATGAACGCCAGTGCGCGGTAATAAACCGGCTGTATTCGGCAGCCCACACCGCATCAAATGCCTTATTACCGGTCAGTTGCCTGAGCATCCGGTAATCGGGTTTGAATACCGGCCGGTAACAGGCACCCACCGCATTATCCAGGACACGGGTTATTGAGCCGGACGCCCAGCCGTCATTCCGTGCCAGATCACGCATACGTGACACAATGCGGTCACGGTAGATGTTAATTTCATTATCCGGCGACCACAGCGCGGGCTGCCAGTTCGCCATCTGATCACTGAATGAATCCGCCGCGTCATACGGCACCCGGCCACTGCCGGACAGTGCCCCGTATTTCATTTTCGGGGCAGCCGGAGGCAGCGGGCGCCCGTCCGCTCCTAAGATTTGTACACTCATCAGTACCTCACCCTGATTGGACGCCTGCGGGAGATCCCCAGCATGGCCTGTATTGTCTGGATCAGTGCCAGCAAATCTCCCAGGCTGGTCTGCTGATAGGACACCGACCGCGTCCCGTCACCCTGTGTATAGGAAAATGAAACGCCTTTGGCACCGGTTGACAGGTCAATATAGGCCTGCTGCGCCTGAACAAGCGCCTGCTTTAACTGCGCATCACTCATGCCGGTAAGCAGCGTGGTAATTCGTGACATTGACACTCCTTATGGCAAAAGCTGGGATATCCGCTTCCGCTGAGGCTTCTCGTTGGTTTCCTCCGGGATGATGGCCCCCGGGAAGCGAAGGTTAACTTTGGTTTCCGGATTCACTGCCGGTGCAATAAGCCGTTCCGGATTACCGGCAACAGCGTCAGCCAGCGCATTAAGTTTCAGCCCCATGTACATCAGGCCGCACAGTGCGGCATAGCTGTACACGCGGCAGTCCAGTGCTTCATTAGCCCGCCCCGGTATCTGCTCCCAGACCCGGTACCGCTGACCGCCGGACACTTTAATTACTGACCGCTCTGCCAGCAGCTGACCGAAATACTGCAAATCACGATCAACCGGGAAGTGCATATACGCCGGTGCCGGTTCGCCTGCTGCCGGCGGTTCCAGATGCAGACGACCGCGCACCGCATCTTTGGCCGCGTTCACACCGATAATTACCGGTTTAAATCCGGCTTTCGAACGGGATGTAATGCGTTTTGTCGGCCAGATCGGTGAGCGTTTACCGCCACGGGCGGATTCGCCTTTGACAGCCCAAATCCTGCGACCGAGACGCGCTTTACAGAAATCATAAACGGCCTGGGTGTGATGTCCGCCGGAGTCCATGCAGGCCGCCATGATGGCAAACCCGCGACCATCAGCACGCCGCCAGATTTGTTTCAGGTACGCATCGAGGCGCTCCCACGGCTCCGGTGTTTCCAGATCCCCCTCAATCACATCGTGAGCAACTGACCAGCTTTCCTCACTGCGGCCCCAGCCGACCACCTCAATCTCAAAGCGGTCATCCTGTGTATCGATACCGGCCGTCAGCAACGTGACACCGTCCGGCACTTCCGCTGCCCATACTTCGCAGCGCTCCAGTAGTTTTTGTTCGCTCAGGGCTTTTTCTCCCCTGTCTTCGTATGGCTCACCGAGCACCAGATTGATAAAGGTCTGTCGCATCAGCGGGTCGTCTTTCACCCGCAGCCATTCTTTCACCAGATTCGGCCAGGACGCGTTCGGGAACAGACTGTACGCTGCCCAGATATGAAATCCGGCGTGACCGGTAAACGGCTTTTCAGCGCGCCATTCCCCGTTTTTAATCATCAGCGGTTTGTCGCTGTCGTGAATAACACACCCGTTATGGCGGCAGACGTAATACGCGGTATCCGGCAACCCGTTACCGTCTTTGTCTTTATCCCACTTCATACCGTACGGCGTATCGGGTCCGCCCCATTCCAGAATCTGAAACTCACCGCAGTGCGGACACGGTACCCAGTAGTGCCGCTGATCACTTTCGTTGTAGGCTTTCTCGATACGACTGACGTTCTTTACGGTCGGCGTTGAACCGAGGCCGATTTTCCGGTTCCAGAATGTTTCCGAGCGTTTGATACCCAGAGCAATCTGGTCCCCCTCCGAACCGGCACCGCCCGACGGATAACCGTCCACTTCATCAAACAGGATGATCCGGCAGGTGATACGACGAAACCCACCGGGTGAATTTGCACCCACCAGCGTTAAATTGGCTCCGTTGGAAAACTGTTTCTTGAGGATGGTCTGGCCGCTGTCTTTTGCTTTGGCCTCACCTGCAATGGCTTTCAGTGCCGGGGTATCGCGCAGCATCGGCGCAATTTCGGTCTTACTGTAGTCCTCAGCATCTTCCACTCGGGGCTGAACCACCAGGATCGGGGACGGGTCATGCGACAGGTAATAAGCAACGGCATGGTCGAGAATCTTGGTATACCCGACCCGGGCTGATTTCATCAAGGACACCTGGGTTACCGACGGATCGGTAAAGGCATCCATAATACCGTCCTGATATTTAAATGACCGGAACCGGCCGGTCTGTGCGGCGTTTTCTTTCGACAGCACCGCGTATTTGTTCGCCCACTCGCTCAGCGATAAGGCTTCCGGAGGTCTGACGACAGCGCGTTTCTGACTCAGTGCACGGGTGAATTGTTGCCATGCATTATCCCCCCTGTTCACTGTGGTCAAGGCTCAATTCCTCCATCGCCTCATGAATAATGTCCTGCAGCGCGGCCACAAACTCTGTATCAGAGGAAGTCAGTGCCAGTGACCGCAGGCGGGGACCGTGTTCAGGGGCTATCGCAATCAGACGGGTGCGCATGGCGTGATACTCCTCACCCACTTTATCGATCATGTCCTGCCACGGCAGCACCAGTCCGGATTCCTTTTCGTACTCCAGACGGGCCAGCTCAGCAAAATAGTGCTCTTTGATGGCCCTGGATTCTTCCAGCGGACGAACGGCTATTTCACCGGAAATCAGTCCAGCATAAACAGATTCTGCACGCTGCTGAAAATCGCCTTTTTCTTTCGCCGGTTTTTTCTCCGGAGTATCGGATTTTTTCACCGCATTCTTCGTGCGCGGATCTTTGCTGTCCCGGTACTTTTTCAGGTTCCGGTCGCTGGCCTCCACATCAATTTCATCACCGGCCATCACGATATATTTTCCGGCCTTTATCCAGCGGGTGATCGTCTTGCGGTTCACATCCGCATGCTTCGCATAGTCGGAAATATTCATCGTGGTCATGGGACATTTTCCTGCTGACGTGGGACATCGGGACACATGGGACATTGCGCGGGACATGTCCCACATTTCATGGGACACAAAACTCAGAAATTTTTTACGTAACTTACTGAATCAGAAATAAAAGCATCTACCCGCTGTCATGGGACATGGGACACAAAATCAAAATTTCACAGCTAGCCGCAGAACGCGGCGCGCAATGACCCGTGTTACATCAGGTGCCGGGAAGGACCCAAAAAGTTATGACACTCAATGGGTTGCCGGATGCCTGTAGAAGCAACTGTAATTCTCTCTGCAAAATGTTTCATATGCCCTGCCCGCCTCATCAATGGTCTTATATCTTCCGAGGTGATACTTCTTACCGTCTATCTGTGCCTGTGCCTGCCATTTCCCGTCACGGAAATAGACGCCTTTCCTGCCGGATTTATTCGCTTTCGTCAGACCAGTGTTCTGCTGATTCTGCGAGCGGGTAGCTTCCCGTAAGTTAGCGATCCTGTTATCCGTTCTGCTGCTGTTGATATGGTCTATCTGCTTATCGGGCATCGTGCCATAGCAGTACAGCCATGCTAACCGGTGTGCCTTGTACCGGGTTCCGTCTATCTGAATCTCCACGTACCCCGTTGTCATGTTTACGCGCCCTGCTGCTGATCCTGCGCGGGCTAACTGGCTTCTGTATTGCAGCCAGGTAAATACACCAGTATCAGGGTTATAGTCGAGCAGTTCCCTGAGTCTGCTTTGATTAAGCTTTCCCATGTGGTTATTACGCCTCGTATTGTGGATGCAGCAAAGCCTCCCGCTATATGCAGAATGCAGATTTTTATTGGTGGGGAGGTTGGGCTATCTGGCCGTTCGTATCGCCTCTGCTATTGCCCGGTTAATCTCCTGCGGCAACAGCGCCTGTGTCATCTTCATCGCTCTGTCCTGATATCCGAGTACGGGTTCAACAGGCAGGGCATCACCGAACCGGATTAACAGTTTCGGCATTGGTTGTTTCTTTCTGTCTCTGCGGGTTCCGTTAGGTGACCGCTGCAGACGCTTCCGGCCTTTCTTGCCCTTCTTCGCTTTCTTCCGTTGCCACACGCCATTAACACCACTGATATCACCGATGAAAGTGTTTTCTTTGCCCTTAAGGCTGGAAAGCTTATTACGTGGCAGGTTGCCGTATTTGTTCAGCTTGATGTCTTTAGGGTTCAGCAGTGCAGACCCGTTGAGTTTATGCACCCCGCCGGTTTCAAACGGCTCAAGGTATGCAGCAGCGGTATTCATCACGAACACTTTCGCTTTCAGGTCGCTTTTTCTGGCACCGCGGCTTTTAACACTCTTCACCGTGAATGGTGTCGGATTATCCAGATTGCGCTGCATTGCCACTTTCTGCGCATCTTCAATCTTTCTGACAACAACTGTCATAGCCTGAGCGGTGGCAAAGGGTATCTGCTTCCGCAGAGTTCGGAGCTGGTTGCTCAGGTCTGTGAGGTTTGCCATAAACACTCCCGTTTAATATTCCGGCCGCCACTCGTAAATGGTGATTCAAATATTCCCGTTCGTTTCGACTCTTACCCTGCTGGTGGCTCTCCCAGCCTGTATTGCGGTGTTCTTCGCAGTATCCGCTGCGGTCTGTGGTTGTCTTTGCGCAGCCTCGCTTGCGACAGGCGCGTGGTATACGTGGTGGCATAGATTTCCCCAATAAAAAACCCGCCGGAGCGGGTTATGTATTTGTTACGGTCTTTGCCAGGTTGCTCTGTGTTTTTTGCATTCCCGCATTACGGTGCTGATACTTCTTCCCGGCGGAGATTCCATTGCTACAGTCTGCTGGAATGACCCTCTCTTTGGCGGATCAAGGTACTCAAATGTTAGCTCTCCGACTTTAGCCCACAGATAACAGTCTATTCCGCCAACTACTGACTTAATTTCCGCTGATACGATCGCTATTGTTACATCGCCACCGTGCTCCCCCATGATTTCATATTTCAAAAAATCATTGTCGCCATTGTCTATGTATATAGTTTTAAGCACATTATGCAGAATCATACAATTCCTCACCGTTGTGGCATGTACCCCGATACTACATGATGGCGGCAGACTTGCATAAACCTCTATCAACGCCACTCGTAAGCGACGTATGCGGAGTTTTATAAAATACAGGCAATCAATAGACCGCAGGGCGGTCTATTGAAGTGTTGCTGTATAATTATGTGGTTAGTCAGCAGGATAAATAATTTGCATATGCATCCCTGATTTGCCGAAAACCTGAATACAGCGAGCCTCGAAATCCTTATAATCAAGTGTTGTTGATTAGTACGCGAAGTTGCCTGTATATTGAACATCGTAGTTAGAGTAAATATTCTTCTTCAATTGCCTTACCGCCCTGTTTTACAGGGCTTTTTTTTGATTTTTTAATCGCATTGAAATTACGGAAGTTCTGAGGGTATACTCAGTACGAAAATAACAATAACTATTTCTCTAATATTCCATATGCGCCCCTTTATTCTGGGGCTTTTTTTTGCCTCTCCGCTTCAATCTCCCGTATTGCCCGTTTATCGTGATTGCAGTTGGCAATGTATTTCATAGCATCAGCCAGCAGCTCTACGGCACCACCGAACGTCAGATCATCCGGTATCTCTACCTGCTCACAATCAGTGGTCAGTTGCGGCGGAAGCGGCACCACCGGTACGGGAACGTATTCCGTCCGCGTATTTCCGCAGCTCACTAACAGCATCAGCGGGAACAGGAGCAACAGCGCATTCGCTGTCCTTAAATACTGTCCTGATAACAGTCTTAACTTTGACATTCTCCGTGTCCTCTTCCCGTTTGGCCTTGATGTTGTCGAGTGATACGCGGTAATTGGTGGCGATGGCTGAAAGCGTGGTGGTGTTTATCACCTGCTGGGCTAACAGTTGTCCGGACAACCTTGTGTTATTCACCTTCAGTTGCTGGTTATCCCGGTAAATGTCATATACCCACCAGACAGCAGCAATAAACAGCGCGGC